>OGGA01000114.1_pt1 | contig 60346 bp, 53 predicted proteins | sample 1571041 | NCBI WGS metagenome assembly OGGA01 (sample SAMEA2582057, study PRJEB24529) | metagenome | biome: Human gut stool | place: China | collected 2011 | reverse complement strand
ACAAACGGTTTTCAAGACCGCCCCGTTATGACCACTTCGGTACCTCTCCATATTCTTTTTGTTGTGTCTGCGTTGTTGCTCATCGCTGACGACTTGTTTATAATATCACCTCACCTGCTACTTGTCAACAACTTTTTTCGATTTTTTTAACTTTTTTATTTATCCGCTGTTTTTCTGCTCTCGCACCGCCTTTTTACGCTGTTTTTACGTATATTATGCTTCCTTTTTATTTTACGCCTTTCCCCACTTTTTGCTCTCTTTTGTTTTCAATATACCGGACAATTCATTTGTAGACTGTCAAAAATGTACTTTCATTTAAAATATCCGGCAGAAACAGTTCTAATACTTTCCCTGTTCCGCCGGATAATTTATTCAAATACCGTCCGCACTGCCCGGCAGGCACGAAGTTATATATCCGGTCTTTTTCATGCTCTCCTACCGCAGGCACTCCGTATCAGTACGAATCCATTCTATAGACTGAATTTTTGATTACACTGATACCCTTACTCTACTACCGGAAGGGTAGACAATGACTTTTGCAGTTCATCGTCTGTTGGAATGTAATCTGACATTTCATGGTCGTTGTAACGCTGATATGCAAACATATCGAAGTAACCTGTACCTGTAAGTCCGAATACAATATTCTTTTCTTCACCGGTTTCTTTGCACTTAAGCGCTTCATCAATCGCCACCTTAATTGCATGGCTGCTTTCCGGTGCCGGAAGAATCCCTTCAATCCGTGCAAACTGTTCTGCTGCCTTAAATACTTCTGTCTGCTCTACGCTTCTTGCTTCAATTAGTCCCTGATCGTATAATTCGGAAACGACTGAGCTCATTCCATGATAACGCAGTCCACCTGCGTGGTTTGCGGACGGAATAAATCCACTGCCGAGTGTATACATTTTTGCTAATGGGCATACTTTACCTGTATCACAGAAATCGTATGCGTATTTTCCTCTTGTAAGACTTGGGCAGGATGCCGGTTCTACTGCAATCAGCTTGTAATCGGCTTCCCCGCGCAGCATCTGTCCTGCAAACGGAGAAATTAATCCACCGAGATTAGAGCCGCCGCCTGCACAGCCAATAATCATATCTGCCTTTACACCGTATTTGTCCAGTGCCGCCTTGGTTTCAAGACCGATAATAGACTGATGTAATAATACCTGTGTCAGCACAGAACCTAATACATAACGATAACCTTCCTGACTTGTTGCTGCTTCAACTGCTTCTGAAATCGCACAGCCAAGGCTTCCTGTTGTTCCCGGAAATTCTTCATTGATTTTACGTCCGACATTGGTCTTCATAGACGGTGACGGGGTTACAGATGCACCATATGTACGCATGACTTCACGTCTGAACGGTTTCTGCTCATAAGAACACTTTACCATATAAACCTGACAGTCTAAATCAAAATATGAACATGCCATCGAAAGTGCTGTTCCCCACTGTCCTGCACCGGTCTCTGTTGTAACGCCCTTTAATCCCTGCTGTTTTGCATAGTACGCCTGTGCAATTGCAGAATTGAGTTTATGACTGCCGGATGTGTTATTTCCTTCAAATTTGTAGTAAATGTGTGCCGGTGTACCCAGCTTCTTTTCAAGGCAATATGCCCGTACCAACGGTGACGGGCGATACATTTTATAGAAATCCCGGATTTCCTGCGGGATATCAAAATACGGTGTTGTATCATCTAATTCCTGCTTTGCCAGTTCTGTACAAAAAATAGCCGATAATTCATCAACTGTAACCGGTTTTAAAGTCTGTGGATTTAAAATCGGCGCCGGTTTCTTTTTCATATCAGCACGTACATTGTACCATTGCTTTGGCATTTCCTGTTCTTCCAGATAAATCTTATACGGAATTGTCTGTTCCATTGTGTAACTCCTCCATTCTGCTGTTTTTACAGCATTTACATTATTCTATAATCATGCACCTTGTGCTAATTACCTTCTTAAACAGCCTGTTCTATTCTGCTTTTTATTTTTAAAGATACTGCGCTGCAATTCCCATGTCTTCCGGCGTTGTGATTTTTATATTTGTGTATGCGCCCATTGCCATTTTGACCGGAACGTCTGTATAACGTTCTACAAGCATGGCATCATCTGTAATCGTACCCCTGTCTGTATCCGCATACATTTTTGTATACGCACTGCTTATAATATCGCTGCGGAATACCTGCGGTGTCTGAATCTGCCACAGCGTATTTCTGTCCGGTGTATCAACCGCAAAGCCTTCCGGACTGACCACCTTAATGGTATCCTTAACCGGGACTGCTGCCGTACAGGCACCATATTGTAATGCGGCTTCTTCGCAGTTTTTTATAATTTCCCGGCTGATACACGGCCTTGCACCGTCATGGATATAAATCAGCACCTCTTCTGGTGCTGTATCTATTGCCAGCTCCTGCGCCGCTTTCAGTGCATTGTATACCGTATCATACCGCTGTGCGCCGCCTGCTACAATTGCCATGACTTTATTTATGCCGTATTTTTCAACAATCTGTGTGCGGCACATTTCCAAATCATTTTCACCTGCCGCCAGTATAATACTGTCAATATCGCTGTCCTGAAATGCCTTTAAGGCATAGTAAAGTACCGGCCGGCCTTTTAACATCAGATACTGCTTTGGAATGTCACTGTTCATTCTGCTGCCGCGTCCGCCTGCCAGTACAACCGCAATTTTTTTCATATGCTCCTCTATTCCGCAGACATTCTGCACTTCATTATCCGATTACCGCTCTCCAAGCTTTAAATTCGGTACGGCATTCAAATCGTACCCGTGCCGTGTTCCGCGCATGTATTCATAGTATGCAGCCGCACCAATCATTGCTGCATTGTCTGTGCAGAGAATCGGTGACGGTGAATAAAATTGAATGCCGTGGCTGTCACATTCCCTTGTGAGCGCCGCGCGCAGTGCTGAATTAGATGCCACACCGCCCGCGATGGCAAGCTTTTTAATGTGCATTTCCTCTGTCAGACGGATTGCTCTTGAGACAAGTGCTTCTACAACTGCATTCTGGAATGATGCCACTAAATCTGCCTTATTAATCTCAATCTGCTTCATTTCACAGGAATTGATGTAGTTTAATACAGCGGACTTGATTCCACTGAATGAGAAATCATACGGTGCATCGTCAACGTGTGCCCGCGGAAATTCGATTGCATGGGGGTTGCCCTCTTTTGCCAGCTTGTCAACCTTCGGGCCTCCAGGATATCCCAGACCTACGGCACGTGCCACTTTATCAAATGCTTCTCCTGCCGCATCATCTCTTGTCCGCCCGATAATTTCATATGTGCCGTAATCTTTTACCATAACAAGGTGAGTATGTCCTCCCGACACCACCAGTGCCGCAAACGGCGGCTCTAAATCAGGATGTTCGATATAATTTGCTGAAATATGGCCTTCAATATGGTGTACACCAACCAGCGGCTTTTTCTTTGCAAATGCAATGGCTTTCGCCTCTGCAACACCAACAAGCAATGCACCGACAAGCCCCGGTCCATACGTAACGCCAATTGCCGTAATATCATCCAGCGTGACATCTGCCTGCTTTAATGCCAGTTCGATAACCGGATTAATATTTTCAATATGCTTTCTGGAAGCAATTTCCGGCACAACACCGCCGTAAAGCGTGTGAATATCAATCTGTGAATTAATCACACTGGATAATACCGTTCTTCCGTTTTTTACAACCGCAGCTGCCGTTTCATCGCAGGAGCTTTCGATTGCCAGTATTAATACGTCTTTGTTTTCCATGACCTTTTCCTACTTTTTATTCATTAATGTCTGATTCATCTGCCAGTTCCCAGTACAGGAGCTTCCAGTGTCCCTGCGCATCTTCACGCAGTGTAAACTTTGTATAAGAATACTCCAGTCTGCTGCCTTCCCGGATATAGTACAGTCCAAGAATTGTAGCATACTTCTGACCGTTTAAGGTCTTGTACTTTACATTTGAACTGCCTTCAAGTTTGAAATCAGAAATGTATCTGTTGACCTTCTTATAATCCGCTATATCCTGCTTTAAACTTTCAAGGTATTCTGCATCGGTCTGTTTGCTTTTTAACTCATCATCGAAAAGCAGACGTGCCTGACTTGCAAGAACACTTAAATCTTCATCAGATACGCTGGATGTGTAATACATTTTACTGATGCGCATAAACAGATTGACCACTTCTTTGACGGATTCCGGGTAATTCTGTTCAATATTTTTTGTCTTTAACTGGGCAAGCTGTTCATTCACCAGCGACTGCTGTGTTGCATCCTGCCGCGGCTGTCTGTTGGACAAGTAATAGTAATATCCAACGCCCAATGCTGCCATGATTAAAATTGCGATTGTGACTCTTGCATACTTTTTCATAACGCTACCTCCTTTGCAGCTGCCCTTTCCTAATCTTCAAAGCCAAGCTCTACCGTTTTACCGTCTGTACCTGCCTGAACATTCGGAAATATCTTCTGTATTCCTGCTACATAATCTGCGGGGCGCACCAATGACGGACTAAAATGTGTCAGCCACATTTCTTTCACCTGTGCTTCCCGGGCAAGATGGGCAGCTTCTACAAAGGTCATGTGTTTATATTCCCTTGCTTTACTTTCTTTACCTTTCTCGCCGTACATGCCCTCACAGATAAACAAATCCGAGCCCTGTGCATTTTCTGAAATAGACTTCACCGGTCTGCTGTCCGTACAATAAGTCACTTTCAGACCTTTTCTTGGTGCACCCATGACCATATCCGGTGTATACACCCTGCCGTCCAGTTCTACTGTACTGCCGTGCTGCAAGCGGTTCCATGCTTTCTGAGGAATCTCAAGTGCCTTTGCTTTTTCAACGTCAAACTTGCCGATCCGCGGAATATTTACCGCATAACCGTAACAGGTCACAGCATGATTCACTTTAAATGCATCTATTTCATATCCATTGATAGAAATATGTTCTCTGGATTCACTCAATTCAATAAAACGCAATTCATACGGAAGCTCCGGTGCAATGACCCTCAGTGCGGAAACCACTCTTGAAAGCCCTTTTGGCCCGATGAGTGTTACCGGTTCTGTCCTGTCGGAATTGCCGATTGTCAGTAAAAGTCCCGGAAGTCCGCTGATATGGTCTGCATGGTAATGTGTAAAGCAGATGACATCAATCGGATGAAAGCTCCAGCCCTTTTCTTTTATTGCAATCTGTGTTCCCTCGCCGCAGTCGATTAACATACTGCTGCCGTTATAACGCAGCAGCAGCGATGTCAGCCATCTTCCCGGCAACGGAAGCATTCCGCTTGTACCTAGTAAACATACATCTAACATTTTTCTTAGTCTTTCCTTTTCTAATTTTAGTATACACCTTTCCTATGCCGTACGCCAGCCTTTTGACATGATTATGGCATTTTCCGCCGGCTTCTCGTAAAAATTTTTACGGACACCGATTTGTTCATATCCCATTTTTTCATAGAGCCTGCGCGCTGCATCATTGCTTTCACGCACTTCAAGAAAAAATATCGTCACGTCTTTTTGTCTGCCGCGTTCTTCCATTTCTTTCATCAGCGCTTCCGCCACTCCGTTTCTGCGGTATTTTTCTGCCACTGCCATATTGGTGATATTGCCTTCGCCAAGCACACTCCACAATCCGCAGTATCCTGCAACTTCTTCGCCTGCAAGGCACACCAGATAAATATTTTCAGGCGTTGTGCAGGCGGAAAGAAAAGATTTTTCCGACCACGGTATAGAAAATATTTCCTGCTCTATGGCTTCTACCTGTGCAAGGTCTGTTTCACGCATTTCACGAATTTGAAACTGTTCCACGCTTGAGCTCCCTTTCTGCCTGTGACGGTCTTAAATATTCCGGGCGGAACGCATCGGATGAAATGATTTCTCCTGCTTCTGCCATATCTCTTGCCGCAAGTGCCACACTGCCTGCACGCTGGGTGCAGATATGTGCCGGTGCAATTGTATAGGCACAGGTCAGTCCTTCCTCAAATGCCTGTTTTGCCGGTACAACACCATCACCGATAAAGAGTACCGGTTCATTTTTCTCATTTAAAAGCTTTATCAGTTCTTCATAAGATAACAGGCTCTGTGCCATTACTTCCTGCGGTTTTCCGTCCTTGTCCAGCCGGTACAATGCCGTATATAAATGCTGTCTTCTTGCATCCATGACTGGACAAATCAGGCAGTCTGTTTTACTGACATTATATGCCATTGCCTTTAGTGTCGGCACTGCTGCCATTTTTTTATCCAATGCCAGTGCCATGCCTTTGCCTGTTGCCGCGCCAATCCGCAGTCCGGTAAATGAACCCGGTCCCTGTGATACCGCAATTAAATCAAAGCTTTCCGGCTCTGTTTCCGTCATTTTGCAGATTTCATCAATCATCGGAAGCAATGTTTGTGAATGTGTTTTTTTATAATTTACCGTATATTCCGCTGTAAGTACATCATCTGCTAAAATTGCAACAGAAGCAGTGACTGCGGAACTTTCTATTGCCAGAATTCTCATTGTTTTTCTCCATTTGAAATCGTTATTTTACGGTAGTCGAAGCCTTTCTGCAAATCTTTTTCTATCGTAATGGTTATTGTGCTGTCCGGGAGCAGCTCTTCTATGAGTGTTCCCCATTCAATCAGGCATACACCGTCTGAAAAAAAGTATTCTTCATAGCCGATTTCGTCCATTTCGCTGACATCGGCAATGCGGTATACATCAAAATGGTACAACGGCAATCTGCCTTCATGATACTCCTGTACAATCGTAAAGGTCGGGCTGTTAATCGGCTCTTCAATTCCAAGCCCTTTGGCAAAGCCCTGCGTAAAGACCGTTTTGCCGACACCCAAATCACCGTTTAAGCAGTAAATCTGTCCCGGCTGTACGGACTGTGCCAGCTTGTATCCGGCATCAAAGGTTTCTTTTGCACTATTTGTTTCTATGACCATATCTGCCTCCCACTTTTATCTGAAACGGCTTCAATTTTTTCTCTGCAATTGTAAGAAACGTATCCAGTTCATCACCGATGTCACGCAGCGGAATGATATTGGCACGGACACTGGTAATATATAAAACAAGACTCTTTCCTGTGCATTTAATCTTAAAAATGTCTTCCCAGAGCATTTCTTCGGCCACTGCCCCCTGCTGTAACAAAATCTTTTCTTCTGTAACTGTATATCGGACAGGTTCTTTAAAAGCTGCAACTGTTTTCATCTGCTGTTTCACTTTTAATTTCATGCCAATCGGTGTATACACGGTAAAAAAGAGCCCGAAAAAGCCCATCATCAGTGTATAGGAAATGTTGACCTGACCTGCGGATACTACGCAGATAATCAGTGCGACAATCCCAAACAACAGTCCTGCCACACCGCCGACGCTGTGGTAATTGTGGTATAATTTAAAGTTCATCAGATCCTGTTCGGTAACCTGTGTTTCAAACTGTACCTGTAAGCCCTGTGGCTTGTTCGATTCACTCATAACTTTTCCTTTCTTAATTCAGCTCCCGGCATTATCCGGACAATCTTTGCTCTTTTTTAGTGCATAAATTTTGACAATCCGCTCAGATTCAGTCCTTCCTGTTTTTTCGGGCGATCCTTTTTTGTCCGGCGGTCTTTTGCCGGTCTGCCTATCTTTTTATTCTGTGCTTCTTTTTCATCCAAAATCATAGAAAGTGCAATTCTGCCTTTATTGGCATCCACTTCAATTACACGGACATCTACGATATCACCGACACTGACAACGTCTAACGGATGTTCGACACGTCTGTCACTTCTCATCTGTGAAATGTGTACCAGTCCGTCCTGATGTACACCAATGTCTACAAATGCACCGAAATCAATGACATTTCTTACCGTTCCCTTTAAAATCATGCCCGGCTGTAAGTCTTTCATTTCTAAGACATCTTTGCGTAAAATCGGCTTTGGCATTTCTTCTCTCGGGTCACGTCCCGGCTTTTCAAGTTCCTTGATAATATCCTCTAAGGTCATTTCACCGATTTCAAGCTTTTCGGAGAGTTCTTTTAAATTGTGAACTTTGCTTCTTAAACCAATTAATTCACCGGAAGTAATGGAATTGCTGTCATAACCCATTAACGCCAGCAGCTTCTTTGCTGCTTCGTAGCTTTCCGGGTGGACACTTGTTGCATCTAACGGATTGTCACCGCCTGTAATGCGCATAAAGCCCGCACACTGTTCAAATGCCTTTGGTCCTAACTTTGCCACCTTTAACAGCTGCTTTCTGTTGGTAAATCTACCGTTGGTTTCACGGTAATCTACAATATTTTTTGCAACTGCCTTGGAAATACCTGAAATGTATTCCAATAATGAAGCGGATGCTGTATTTAAATCAACACCGACTTTATTTACACTGTCTTCTACGACACCGGTCAGGGTTTCGCTTAACTTTTTCTGATTCATATCATGCTGATACTGTCCCACACCAATCGACTTCGGTTCAATCTTTACAAGTTCGGCAAGCGGGTCCTGCACACGTCTTGCAATGGATACCGCACTACGCTGTGCTACGTCAAAATCAGGAAATTCCTCTGTTGCCAGCTTACTTGCCGAATATACGGAAGCACCGGCTTCATTGGTAATGATGTAATCCACATCGTTTAAATTCATTTCTTTAATCATGTCCGCAATGATTTTTTCGGATTCTCTGGAAGCCGTTCCGTTCCCGCAGGAAATAAGCGTTACATGATATTTGTCAATGAGTTTTTTAACTTCACGCTTGGATTCTTCAACCTTATTGTGCGGCTCTGTCGGATAGATGACCTTTGTATCCAGCACCTTTCCCGTTGCATCCACCACAGCAAGCTTACAGCCTGTACGGAATGCCGGGTCCCAGCCGAGTACGACTTTTCCTGCAATCGGCGGCTGTAATAAAAGCTGTTCTAAGTTTTTGCCGAATACTTTAATTGCGCCATCTTCTGCTTTTTCCGTCAGACTGCTGCGGATTTCACGCTCGATTGCCGGTGCAATCAGTCTGTCATACGCATCTGCAATCGTTGCTTTTAATACCGGCGCTGTAAATTCATTTTCCGAAGTCAGCACCTGTTTTTCCAGATATCTTAAAATGCGTTCTTCCGGTGCCTCAATCTTGACCGTTAAAAACTTTTCCGCTTCACCACGGTTAATCGCAAGGATTCTGTGTCCCGGAACGGTGCTTAAACTTTCATTGTAGTCATAGTAGGTTTCATAAACCGATTCTGCTTTTTCATCTTTGGCAATAGAAATGAGTTTACCCTCTTTCATTGTAATATCACGGATATATGTTCTGTAGTCTGCCACATCGGAAATCTGCTCTGCAATAATATCCATTGCACCCGCAATTGCCGCTTTGACATCGGCTACTTCTTTTCCTTCTTCCATACTGATGTACTTGGCGGCTTCCTCCTCTAACGGCTTGTCGGTATTTTGCTGTAAAATAAATTCTGCCAGCGGTTCTAAGCCTTTTTCTTTGGCAATTGTCGCTCTTGTTCTTCTTTTCTGCTTATACGGACGGTATAAATCCTCTACGAGTACCATTGTTTCTGCCGCCAGAATCTGCTGCTTTAACTCGTCTGTTAATTTACCCTGTTCTTCAATGCTTGCGATTACCTGTTCTTTTCTATCTTCAAGATTGCGCAGGTAACGCAGTCTTTCATCTAAATTTCTTAACTGCTCATCATTTAATGCGCCTGTTGCTTCTTTACGGTATCTTGCAATAAACGGAATCGTACAACCCTCGTCAATCAGCTTGACAGCGGCTTCCGCCTGTGTTGCCTTTATCTGTAATTCTTCTGCTATCTTCTTGATAATGTCCATTCGTGTGACGTTCTCCTTTTTCTTCCCTTTTTTTCTGAATTCTTATTATTATACCAGTTTGGGAGAGGTTTCGCAACTTTGAGCTGCGGCTGATTTGCAATCCACCATACCTTATGATAAGATTATAAATATATGCAAATTAAGGAGGATTTCATGGATAATTACGACCCGAATAACTGGAGTGACAATAACAATACAAATCAAAATCAGAATATAAACGGAAACCAGCATCCGAATCAGAATTATTTTAATAATGACTATCCGGTGCCGCCGTCTAAACCAAAGGATAAGCTTGCGACTTTTTCACTGATTTTAGCCATTGCAGGCTGTGTGACTTCCATAGTGTATTACATCAGTCTGCCATGTACGATTTCAGCAATTGTACTGGCAATCCTTTCCCGCAGCCGCATTGGACGTTTTGAAGGAAAAGCGGTTGCTGGTTTATGTCTTGGCATTTCCGGCATTGTTTTAATGTTATTTTTCTTTGTTATGATGCTTTCCATTCTGCATGACCCAAGTTTAATAAATTATATGCAGGAATATATGTCCGTCTATGCTGTCGAGCCACGTGCATAGGCAGCATCAATAACAAACGGCAGTTTCTGCAAATCTGTATTGGATTACTCCGCTACACCAGCTTTGCAAAAACTGCCGTTTTTTCTTTATTTTTTACTTCTGTGGAATAAATACATCATAGATTGCGCGGATTGCCGCTTCAAAATAGCGGTTTCTTACACCGACGATAATATTTAATTCGCTTGATCCCTGATCAATCATTTTAACATTAATCTTCGCATTGGACAGTGCAGAAATTACATTTGCGGCATTACCGACACTGTTTTTCATACCGCGTCCCACAACAGCGATTAATGCGAGGTTTGACTCTAATTCAATGCTGTCCGGATTCACAGCTCTGTGCAGTTCTGCAAGCACCTTCTGTTCTTTTTCCACAAATTCATCCTGATGTACAATGACTGTCATGGTGTCGATTCCTGACGGCATATGCTCAAATGAAATACCGTTATCTTCAAATACCTGAAGTACTTTTCTACCGAAACCGATTTCAGAGTTCATCATATCCTTATCAATGTTGATTGCTACAAAGCCTTTCTTTCCTGCGATACCTGTAATGATACATTCCGGGATACTGCAGGTCGTTTCTACAATCATTGTACCCTTATCTTCCGGTGCATTGGTGTTGCGGATATTAATCGGAATTCCTTCTTTTCTTACCGGAAAGATTGCGGATTCGTGTAATACGGAAGCACCCATGTAAGATAATTCTCTTAATTCCTTATAAGTAATAATCGCAATCGGCTTTGGATTTTCTACAATTCTTGGATCTGCTACAAGGAAACCGGAAACATCTGTCCAGTTTTCATATACATCTGCCTTTAAAGCTCTTGCCACGATAGAACCGGTTACATCGGAACCGCCTCTTGAAAATGTCTTTACCTGACCGTTTGGCATTGCACCGTAGAAGCCCGGAATAACGGCATTTTCTGTATTTGCAAGACGTTCGCTCATCACCTGATTGGTTTTTTCAGATTCAAATTCACCATTTTTATCAAAGCAGATTACGGTTGCTGCATCAATAAATTCATAGCCAAGGTAATTTGCCATGATGATACCGTTTAAATATTCACCGCGGGAAGCTGCATAGTCCTTGCCGGCCTTTGCAGCAAACTGCTTCTTAATTGTTTCAAACTGTTCTTCTAAGGAAAGCTTTAAGCCGAGCCCCTTGATGATTTCGTTGTAACGTTCCTTGATTGCCTTTAAGGATTTATCAAAATTTTTGCCTTCTTCTGCTTCGGCATAGCATTTGTAGAGCATATCCGTTACTTTCGTATCCTCTGAAAAACGCTTTCCCGGTGCAGACGGCACAACATATCTTCTGCTCTCTTCGGCACGGATAATGTTGCCAACCTTCTTAAACTGCTCTGCACTTGCTAATGAACTTCCGCCAAATTTAACTACTTTTACCATTTTTATGTAACTGCCTTTCTCTATTATTTTTCAAATAAATGATTGATGATTGTATATCCTTTGTCGATATAATTGCCGCTTTCCTGCGCCTCTTTTTCATTGTAATTCCATGTGTGGCTCTGCTTGTTTGTGCTGTCATAGAGCATATACGGAACCGGGTCTGATACATGGGTTCTGATGGCTACCGGTGTCGGGTGATCCGGAAGAACTAACATTCTGAAATCTGTTCCTGCCGCTTCTAACTGCTCTGTCACACGCTTAATAATGCGCTTGTCGAGATTTTCGATTGCCTGCACCTTACGCTCAAAGCTGCCCTGATGTCCCATTTCGTCCGGGGCTTCCAGATGAATGTATGCAAAATCCAAATCATCTTTTAACAGTGCTTCTACTGCCGCATCGGCTTTACCTTCATAATTAGTATCGAGTCCGCCGTTTGCACCTTCTACTTCAACAACCTTCATATCTGCACCGACAGCAATCCCCTTTAATAAATCTACCGCAGAAATCATCGCACCGGTATGTCCCGTCTTTTCAACAAACGGTGCCAGCGCCGGACGTGTGCCTGCACCCCAGAACCAGATTGAATTGGCTGGATTTAAGCCTTTCTTCATGCGCTCCACGTTGATTGGGTGATTTGCAAGAATTTCATAACTTTTCTTCATCATTTCACGCAATGCTTCATTCTTTGGCAGATACTGTCCGATAACCTGTCCGAGTACATCATGCGGCGGTGTCAGTTCTACAACTTCTCCCTTGTCCCAGATGGTTAAATGTCTGTAGCTTGTTCCAACGTAGAATTTATAAATGTCTGTTTCTAATTCTTTACGGACTGCTTCAAGCAGCACTGCCGCATCTTCTGTTGAAATTTCGCTTGAGCTGTGGTCAATAATCGTTTTTTCTTCATATGGAAGGTCGTCTGTGGATACCGTAACGATATTACAGCGCAGTGCCACATCGGTCGGTTTCATATCCACACCGATGCTTAACGCTTCGAGCGGTGAACGTCCCGTATAATATTCTCTCGGATTGTAGCCCAATACAGAAAGATTTGCCGTATCACTTCCCGGTGCCATGCCTTCCGGTACAGTACGCACCATGCCGATTTCGGACCACTTTGAATACTTATCCATTGTCGGTGTATCTGCATACTCAAGGGGTGTACGGTTGTCAAGTTCAGGAATATTCTTATCTGCCATTCCATCGCCTAAAACGATTAAATACTTCATGATTTTCTTTTCCTCATTTCCTTCTCATTTACTGTAACCGTCAGTTTTTTATTTTAAATGGTTGTTTTATCAAAACGAATTCTGCCGGCAACATCAAACTGTGCTGCTGCCTGTGCAAATGCCTGTTCTGTCATATTGGCTGTTACAAGACCAAATTCATCATCCAGTCCGTCTACCGTAACTGTCTGTACTGCGTGGAATGCTTCTTTTGCTTTTTCAAGCGCCGCTCTGTCTTTAATTCTTACAAAGAAAGTGCGTTCTACTTCCATTGCACTGCCAAGTTCTAACTTTTCATAGCTCCAGAGTGTCATGACATTTCTGCCCTTATGCTTTACGCAGTCTACAACATCCGCAACAACCGCACTGGCTGTCGGAAGCTTTCCTGCACCTGCTCCAAAAAACATCACGTCACCAATGACATTTCCATGAATATAAATGCCGTTTAAGACGTCATTGACATTATAGAGCGGATGTGTAGCATCAATTAAAAACGGTGCTGTAATCGCATAAACCTTTTCATCTTTCTTAAAGCTTGTTGCAAGCAGTTTGACAACACAGCCAAGCTTTTCCGCATATGCAAAATCGGCTGTTGAAATCTTTGTAATGCCTTCTGTCTGGATTTCTTCAAACTTTACGGTTGAACCGAATGCAAGCGATGTCAGAATCGCAATCTTACGGCAGGCATCATAGCCTTCCACATCCGCTTCCGGATTGCGCTCCGCATAGCCTAAATCCTGTGCTTCCTTTAATACATCTTCATAAGAACTGCCTTCCTGGCTCATCTTTGTTAAAATGTAGTTGGTTGTTCCGTTTAAAATACCGGTAATCTGTGTAATCTCATCAGCTGTGAGTGACTGGTTTAACGGACGGATAATCGGAATACCTCCGCCGACAGATGCTTCAAACATGAAGTTTAAGTTTCTTTCCTTTGCCATTGCAAGCAACTCCGGTCCGTGTTCCGCAACCAGTGCCTTATTGGAAGTACAGACACTCTTTCCGGCTTCCAGTGCTTTTTTTACAAATGTAAATGCCGGTTCAATGCCGCCCATAACTTCAACAACAACATCAATTTCTTTATCCTGAATAATGATGTCTACATCATGTACAATCTTTTCCTGAACCGGGTCGCCCGGAAAATCTCTTAAATCGAGGACATATTTTACCTCAATGCCTTCTCCTGCACGTTTTTCAATTGAATTTTTGTTGGTTTCAAGTACTTCAACAACACCTGAACCGACTGTTCCATAACCTAATACTGCAATTTTTGCCATCGTCTCTACCCTTTCCTATTCGCGACTTAATATTTTTAAATACCGCACACCCGGAAGCTGTTCAATCTCCTCAATCATCTTTGAAGAATCTCCGGTGCTTGGCAGAATATCCACACTCAATGTCAGCGATGCGACGCCGTTTACCGGTATAGTCTGATGAATTGTTAAAATATTTGCATGAAATTCTGCAACTTTTTTCAACACCAGTGACAACAGTCCCGGTTCATCGTCCATTGAAAGGACAAATGTGATTGTTTTTCCTTTCACGTTATCACGGAACGGAAAAATATCTTCTTTATATTTGTAATAAGAACTTCTGCTGATACCAACCTGTTCTGTGGCATCCGCAACAGAAATCCCCTTTGTTTCAATAAGCCGGTTTGCCTGTGCAACCTTTAACAGAACCTCCGGCAGTGCTTTCTGCTTTACAACATAATATTTAATATTTTCGTCCATAATCCACCATCTTATTGTTTGTGTCTGTGTGAGGAATACATATGTCTTTTGGTGTTCGCCTATAGAAGACAACTGTATTCCCTGCAAAGAATAGTAACATACTCTACTGATAAATGCAAGAAAAAAATACCAACACGGTTATCATTTTTTGAACATACAAAAAGAACAGTTTCACTGCCGGGCATATTTAATATCCCCTTATCAGTGTGAAACTGTTCTTTTTATCTTATGGCAGCTGTCAATTCGCTACTCTACGTGTCCGTTGACAACATTCCATGTAACGTACTGATTGTCAGCCATTCTCTCTGCCAAAGACACTCGCCAGATAGCGCATATCTTTGATATGACTGTCATTTAATTCGCCTTTTTTCACGCGCCACTTCCAGTTCGTGCCAAGCGTGGACGGTGTATTCATGCGTGCCCAGTTGCCAAGCTTTAAAATATCCTGCACCGCAAAGATGACAAGATTGGCAACACTGCCGTAAGCGGCACGGAACACCTGATCTACCATACGTTCTTTATCCCTTGTGTCCAGATAGTCATACGCATAACCGAGTTCCCAGTCCGGATGCTCGATAAAATAGCCCATCAGTGTTTCATTGTCATGTGTTCCGCCGTAAACCACACAATTCTGCGTGTAATTATGTGGAAGATGCGGATTCTTTCTGTCGCCGCCAAACGCAAATTCCAGTACTTTCATTCCCGGATAGTTATTTTCTTCTAAGAGTTCATTGACCTCCGGTACCAGTACACCTAAGTCTTCCGCAATAATCTTTTTATCGCCGATTGCACGGTTGATGACATCGGTTAATTTCTTTCCCGGTCCCATGCAGTATTCACCCTGTCTTGCATCCGGCATATCCGCAGGGATTGTATAATATTTCACAATGCCGATAAAATGATCAATGCGGATGACATCGTAGAGCTGTGCGGATTTGTGCATCCGGCGATACCACCACGAAAAATCATCTTTTTCCAGCGTATCCCAGTCGTAGAGCGGATTCCCCCATTTCTGTCCCAAATCCGAAAAGGCATCCGGCGGCACACCTGCCACTTTTTCGCACAGGCGGTCTTCATTTAACTGGAAATATTGCGACTCTGCCCATACATCGGCACTGTCATAGCCCATGTAAATCGGAATATCTCCGATAATTTCAACACCGATACTATTGACATAATTTTTAAGCTTCTGCCACTGCTTATCAAATTCATACTGGACAAATATCCAGAAATCAATATCATCCGCGAGCAGACTGCGGTATTTTTTTAATCCTTCTTCGGTCCGGAAGCGGATATCCTCATCCCATTCTGACCACACAACACCGTTAAAATGCTCTTTAACCGCCATAAACAGCGCATAATTTTCAATCCAGTCTGCATTATCCCGTATGAAATTATCATACTTTTTATACTCCGGCAGTCCTGCTGCAAGCTTTACCTTGCTTTCACTGCGTACCGCTTTATAGCTTTCAAATGCTTTTCGCAGTACCGCAAAACGGTTCTGATACATTTTTTCATAGCTGACATAACACTCATTACCCAGTCCGATATCGGTATTCTGCGTAAAGTTTCCGTTTCTGGCTTCTTCCTCTGAAATATGCACCGGAACTTTTCCGTCACCCCAGTCAACTGCCAGCATATCACTTTTTAGCAATAAACCGTCTTCTGCGAGCATATCCAGGTCTATAAAATACGGATTACCCGCGAATGCCGAATAGGACTGATACGGGCTGTCGCCATACGTGGTTGATCCGATTGGAAGTACCTGCCAGTACTTATGGTTACATGCTCTGACAAAGTCCGCAAATTCATATGCCGCTTTGCCCATTGTTCCGATTCCGTAATCGGACGGCAGACTGCTGATTGACATCAGAACCCCCGCACTTCTGTCAAATGTCTGCTTCTTTGTTTCATTTTTCATCATTGCCACCTCCATGTCCCCTTGCAGCAATTTAAGCTTTACCCGTTCTGCAGTTCTTCTGTAATTTTTTTCACATCTTCTGCTTCATCATCTGAAAGCAGTTTTTCAACATCAAGTAATAAAATTAATTTACCATCTACATTGGCAACCCGGTCCAAATACTGTGTATCTGCTTTAACTAACATGGACGGCATTGGCAGAATATGACTTTCATCAATATCATTAATTTCAAGCACTTCATCCACTTCCAGTGCAAGCTTTAATCCGCCCGAACTAATGATGATCGTACTTTCTGCTGTTGCTTCCTGCTCTTTTCCAAATTTTCTTGCAAGGCTGTATACCGGAATGACTTCATTTCTCATGTTGACAATTCCTTTAATATAACTCTGTGAATTCGGCACAGGAACAACATTTAAATCTTTTTCAATTGACTGCACCAGATTAATATCCACGCCATACATTTCTTTCCCCAAAAGGAATACAACTGGTTTTACATAATTTGCCATACTTTCCTCCATTCTGACAGCCGGCTGTGTACACATTTCTATATCTTATGCACACAATCCTGCTCTTTTGTCCGCATTTTTATTCTGCCTTTTTACCGGTACTCAGCCAGATTAAATAAGCATTGATAAAAGGATCAATGTTTCCATCCAAAACACTCTGGGCATTTCCCACATCTTTATTGGTTCTGTGGTCTTTTACCATTGTATAAGGCTGTAAAACATAACTGCGTATCTGGTTACCGAAATTGATGTCCTTGACATCTCCACGGATATCCGAGGTCTTTTCGGCATTTTCCTGCTGCTTTAACAAATACAGTTTTGCCTTTAACATCTGCATTGCTTTATCTTTGTTCTGATGCTGTGAACGTTCATTCTGGCACTGTACAACAATTCCTGTCGGAAGATGCGTGATACGGATTGCAGAAGACGTCTTGTTGATATGCTGACCGCCGGCACCACTGGAACGATACGTATCAATCCGCAGATCATCCGGATTAATCTCTATGTCTATATTTTCATCAATATCCGGCATAACATCACACGATACAAACGAGGTCTGCCTTTTTCCTGCCGCATTAAACGGTGAAATACGGACTAAACGGTGTACGCCATGCTCGGACTTTAAATGTCCGTAGGCATCCGGTCCTGAAATCTCTATCGTAACAGACTTTACACCGGCTTCTTCACCTTCAAGATAGTCTATCACTTCGGTTGTGTATCCTTTGCGTTCCGCCCATCTCGTATACATACGCATCAGCATCTGGCACCAGTCACAGCTTTCCGTGCCACCTGCCCCTGCATGCAGTGTCAGAATCGCATTGCTTCTATCGTATTCGCCTGACAGCAGGGTTTCTATGCGCAGTTCTTCCAGATGTTCTTCAAATGTCGTAATTTCACTGTCAATTTCCGGCAGAAGGGAGGCATCATTTTCCTCCTCCGCCATCTCAATCAGCGTTTTTGTATCTTCCAGTCCCCGGACTAAAGCATCATATTTTTCAAAAGAATCCTTTAAGGCTTTTAATTCTTTCATCGCCTTCTGGGACTTTTCCGTATCGTCCCAGAAGCCCGGCGCTTCCATATCCGCCTCCAGTTCTTCAATTCTTTTCTGCTTATTATCTAAGTCCAGTGAATTTTTAATCTGTTGAAGCGGCTTATCATAATCTGATATTTTGTATCGATACTGGTCTAATTCTACCACTTTCCATACCTCACAATCAATATTTATGCCTGTCTTCCACAGCAGTTTTTATACTTTTTGCCACTGCCGCACGGACACAGGTCGTTTGGATAAACCTTTTTTTCCACACGCTTTACAGGACCTTTTACGGAAGCACCTTCATCTTTATTGGTTCCCGTTACTTTGGCTACCTGCTCACGTTCTACTTTCTGCTCTACCTGAATATGCATGAGCAGTCTTACCGTATCTTCCGTAATCGCGGTTGTCATGGCATCAAACATATCGTAGCCCATCACCTTGTACTGTACAACCGGGTCACGCTGTCCGTATGCCTGAAGACCGATTCCCTGCTTTAACTGGTCCATATCGTCGATATGGTCCATCCACTTTCTGTCGATGACCTTTAATAATACGACGCGCTCGATTTCACGGATCTGTTCCGGTTCAGGGAACTGTGCTTCTTTGTCTTCATACATTTTCAAAGCCTTTTCCTTTAATGTATGCAGTAATTCATTCTTATTCTTAATGGATTCATCATATACAACCGGTTCTAACGGAATGGTCGGCAGTAATAATTCATTAATTTCTGTGTAATCCCATTCCTTCGGTGAAGCATCTTCTCCAATGCAGCGGTTGACAACGCTTTCTACAAAGTCCGTAATCATCTTAATCACTGAGTTACGCATACTTTCGCCGTTTAATACGCGGTTTCTTTCTGCGTAAATAATTTCACGCTGTTCGTTCATAACCTGATCATACTGTAACAGATGGCTTCGGATACCGTAGTTATTCGTTTCAATCTTCTTCTGTGCTTTTTCAATCGCACTGCTTAACATCTTATGCTCAATCCGTTCGTTTTCATCAACGCCAAGTGCATTAAAGACGTTCATTAAACGTTCCTGTCCAAACAGACGCATCAAGTCATCTTCAAGCGAAATGTAAAATCTTGATTCACCCGGATCACCCTGACGTCCTGCACGACCGCGCAGCTGGTTATCAATTCGTCGGGATTCGTGGCGTTCCGTACCGATAATTTTTAAACCGCCTGCTGCTCTTGCTTCTTCATCCAGCTTAATATCCGTACCACGTCCTGCCATATTGGTCGCAATCGTAACTGCACCATGCTTACCTGCCTGCGAAACGATTTCCGCTTCTTTTTCATGGTACTTGGCATTTAACACGTTATGCTGGATACCTTTTTTGCGGAGCATTTCACTTAACAGCTCGGAAGTTTCAATTGTAATCGTACCAACAAGTACCGGCTGTCCCTTTTCATGGGATTCGATAACAGACTCAACAACCGCATTGAATTTGCCTTTTTTGGTCTTGTATACGGCATCTTCTAAATCCACTCTGGCAACCGGTCTGTTCGTCGGCACTTCAACAACGTCCATGTTATAAATTTCACGAAATTCTTTTTCTTCCGTCAGCGCTGTACCGGTCATACCGGCTTTCTTTTCAAATTTGTTAAAGAAATTCTGGAATGTAATGGTTGCAAGGGTCTTACTTTCTCTTTTAACCTTTACGTGTTCCTTCGCTTCAATTGCCTGATGCAGACCGTCTGAATATCTTCGTCCCGGCATGATACGTCCTGTAAATTCATCAACGATTAAAACTTCATCATCTTTTACAACGTAGTCTTTATCCTTAAACATCAGGTTGTGTGCACGCAGTGCCAGTGTCACATTATGCTGGATTTCCAGATTTTCCGGGTCTGCGTAGTTGTCAATGTGGAAGAACTGTTCAACCTTGTGGACACCCTGCTCGGTAAGGTTGACAACCTTGTCCTTTTCATTAACGATAAAGTCACCGTCTTCTTCCATTTCTTCCTGCATGATTGCCTGCATCTTAGTCATCTCGCCCTTGTATTCGCCGCGCTGTAACTGGCGTGCAAGGACATCACACAATTCATAAAGCTTCGTAGACTTACCGCTCTGTCCTGAAATGATAAGCGGTGTTCTTGCCTCATCAATTAATACAGAATCGACTTCATCGATGATACAGTACTTGAGATTTCTAAGTACCAGCTGTTCTTTATAAATTGCCATGTTATCACGCAGATAATCAAAACCAAGTTCATTGTTGGTTACATATGTAATATCACAGGCATATGCTGCTTTTCGTTCTTCTTCTTTTAAATCATGAAGGACAATGCCGACCGTCAGTCCTAAAAACTGATGAATCTGTCCCATCCACTCTGCATCTCGCTTTGCAAGATAGTCATTGACAGTAACAACAAGTACGCCTTCTTCTGTCAGGGCATTTAAATATGCCGGAAGGGTACAAACGAGTGTCTTACCTTCACCGGTACGCATCTCTGCAATACGTCCCTGATGCAGAATAATACCACCGATAATCTGTACTCTGTAATGTTCCATGCCAAGGACCCTGCGTCCGGCTTCCCGGACAACCGCATAGGCTTCCGGTAAAATATCATCAAGAGTTTCCCCTTTTTTTAATCTTTCCTTAAATTCTTTGGTCTTTCCTTTTAATTCTTCGTCACTATATGCCATCATTGTGTCACGATAGCTTTCCACTTTGTCAGCAATTGGTGCAATTCTTTTCAGCTCATGCTGGCTGTGTGTTCCAAATAACTTTTGCGCTAATCCCATTTTAATCTCCATTCCGCCGCGCAACCGGCATTTCAATTTCAACGATTGGGCGTATCCCTGATACACTATGCCACATTGCTCTATTGTACCACTCATTCCATAATTAGGCAAGTAAAACGCGCCGCTCTTTCACTGGGATTCCCGCCCTTTCTTCTGTTTTACATAAATTTCACATTATGACTGACATAAAAAACCGGCAGTACGGAAAATCATCCCATCCCGTACTGCCGGCTTCTTTCGCTTATTTATTTAGTTTTATGAAGAACTAATCCAGTTCCGGTTCAATGAGTCCGTATGTGTTGCCTTTTCTCTTATACACGACATTGACTTCTTCTGTTTCTGAATTGAAGAATACATAGAAGTTATGTCCTAATAATTCCATCTGTACACATGCTTCTTCCGGATCCATTGGCTTAATGCCAAATCTCTTTGTACGAATAATCTTTACTTCATCTTCATCATTGTAGTCTTTATCTACAAATTCCTGAGCAAATGCTGCTGCATTCTGATGCTTGTCTACGATCTTATTCTTGTACTTTTTGAGCTGACGTTCGATAACTTCTTCTACCAAATCGATGGAAACATACATATCGCTGCTTACCTGCTCGCTTCTGATAATATTGCCTTTGACCGGAATCGTGACTTCTATTTTTTGTCTTTCCTTCTCAACGCTTAAAGTTACGTTCACTTCTGTTTCTGGAGCAAAGAATCTGTCAAGCTTACCAAGCTTTTCTTCTACTGCTGACTTTAACCCTTCTGTAACATCGATATTTCTTCCTGTAATAATAAAACGCATGATGTCCAACTCCTTTATTGTGTATTTTCATCGTGGTATTGCTAATGAACACCATCTATCTGATGTATTTATTATAACACAATTTTGGATTTAGACAAGCAAATTCACACAATTTATTCTTTTTTATGATATTTTTTATTCAAAAATAAGATGGGCTTTTTTACTGGCTATGCAACAGATTTGTCAAGCCTTTTCGCCCTGTTTTTTTGCGTAAAATTGCGATTTATGATTTTTTAACAAAACATGTATTCTATTTTACAAACTTATCCCCATTGTGGAAATACACACATTCCATTGTGGATAATGTGGATAACTCTGTGCATAACTTATTTTCACGCAAAAAACGGACTTTTTGCGTGGGGATAACTTCGGAATAATTTGTCAATGAATGTCGATAATTTTTTGAGATGTGTAAAGATGCCTCTTGTTTTTAGCAGAGTTGCACAAGCGCCTTTTTGTCAATTATTTTTTGAGAAATATTTATATTCCAACAACTGTGTGCATTTGTTTGAATCTTTTTTCTTTTTACTGTAAGATATATGATGATATCTGGGTCAAAGCGGAGCATAGACAGGGGCCAACACCCTTATCCAGGGGATTTTAATCCAGAATTTGCCGGATATGCGGCATTTATACTATCGAAATTTTTCAGAATCGAGGTTTTATATCAGATATGTGCAAAACAGTTTTAATTACGGGAGCTTCCCGCGGTATCGGCCGCGGCATTGCACTCTCTTTTGCAAAGAAAGGCTGGCAGGTTGCCTTAAACTGTCGTCAGAATGTGGAACAGTTAAATGAAACAAAGGCGCTGGTATGTAAGGGCGGTGCAAAATGTGCTATTTTTCCTGCCGATGTGAGCGACTATACACAAACGGAAAAAATGTTTGGGGATATTAAACAGACCTTTGGTGGTGTAGATATTCTCATAAATAATGCAGGAATTTCTATAATCGGACTTTTTCAGGATTTGTCACGTGCAGACTGGATGCGGCTGATGGATACAAATGTCGGCTCTGTTTATAACTGCTGCCATTTTGCCATTCCGCATATGGTACATGAAAAATGTGGAAAAATTATTAACATTTCTTCAGTCTGGGGGATTGCAGGTGCAAGCTGCGAAGCCGCATACAGCGCTTCTAAAGGAGCTGTTAATGCCTTAACCCGCGCACTGGCAAAGGAACTTGCACCGAGCAATATTCAGGTCAATGCCATTGCCTGCGGTGCAATTGATACAGATATGAATGCTTTTTTAAGCGAAGATGAACGTGCTTCTTTAATAGAAGAAATTCCAGCCGGACGTCTTGGAACACCTGCGGAAGTTGGCTCACTGGTACAGTCTTTATGCAGTGACAGCGGCTATCTTACCGGGCAGGTTATCCAGCTTGACGGCGGATGGATTTGATTTATTTGATATACGACCGCTCAACGGTTACGACTGCAAAGCACTTCGGATTTTTTTTCTGAATGGCATTATGAACCATATCCTGCACCTCTTTGTCGGTATATTTATACTGATGCGGTACAACTAAATCAAAGATGAGATTGGTAAGGTATGGGCCTTTAGTGCTTCTGAAATCGTGAATGCTTAAACGGTCATCAATTTCTGCAATAACTTCCAGCACCATTTCTTTTAATTCTTCCACTTCTTTATCATCATTGACAACCGGATCCATGTGAATGGATATGCCGCAGTGCAGCTGACCGGCTACTCTGTGTTCCGCAATATCAATAATATCATGTGCGGCAAGCAGGTTCATTGTATACGGCACTTCTGCATGAAGGGTAACAAAAACCCTTCCCGGTCCATAATTATGTACAATCAAATCATGGATTCCGATAATATGCTCATCTTCCATAACCAGTTCCTTTAACTGTCTCACAAAAGATTCTTCCGGCGGCTGTCCAAGAAGCGGATAAACCGTTTCTTTAGCTGCCTCAATTCCCGCCATAAAGACAAATACCGCCACTACGGCACCTGCCAGTCCATCGATATTTACTCCGGTAAATGTCGTAATCAGAAGCGATACCAGTACCACACCGGTTGCGATACAGTCGGAAAGACTGTCTGCCGCTGTTGCGCGCATGGCTGCAGAATCAATCCGCTTTCCCAGCGAGGTATTAAAATATGCCATCCAGAATTTTAATGCAATCGAACCCGCCAGAATCACAACCGATACAACGCTAAATTCCATCGCTTCTGGCTGAAAGATTTTTATAACCGAATCTTTAAACAGTTCAATTGCCATTACGATAATAACTGCCGATACAATCATTCCGGCGATATATTCGATTCTGCCATGTCCAAATGGATGGTCTGTATCCGCCGGCTTGCCTGCCATTTTAAAGCCTGCCAGCGTTACAATGGATGAACCGGCATCGGATAAGTTATTGAAGGCATCTGCCGAAATGGATACGGAACCGGTAATGATACCTGCAAAAAATTTACATGCAAATAAAATCAGGTTGCATATAATTCCTACAATTCCCGCAAAAATCCCGTAGTTTTCCCGCACTTTAATGTCTTTCACATTTTTGTAATCCTTTATAAATATTTTTAAAAGTCCTTCACTCATATTTTCCTCTTTTCCGCCTCCATCTTTATTCCACAAATTTTTAGCACCCTCGTATTTATTCGTTATTACTATTATATATACACTATTTTGACAGAATTTCCTAGCAAATTTATATTTTTCCATGTATAATGCCTTATATAACTTATATAAGAAGAAATGCAGGTAAACCTGCATAGCATTTTGCTTCGCAAAACAAGGAGGTAAAATCCTCTGCTCCTGCTTAGGGCAGTCGCATTTTGCTTCGCAAAACAAGGAGGATTGTATGTTTCAACTTTTTCCTACTGCCACTCCGGAGGAGGTCGGCATTGACAGCCAATGGCTGATGAATTTTTGTAAACGGCTGGAAGAACAGCAGCTTCCACTGCACAGTGCCTTAATTATGCGGCACGGAAAGGTGTGCATGGAAACTTACTATAAACCTTATACACGTGATACCCTGCACCGTATGTTTTCCGTCACTAAAAGCTTTGTATCTTTGGGTATCGGACTGCTTGAGGCCGAAGGAAAATTATCCCTTGATGATAAAATTGTGGATTTTTTCCCTGAAAAGCTGCCAAAGCCGGGTGTACATCCCTATATAGCGATGATGACAATCCGTGATATGCTCACAATGAGAACCTGTCATGACAAGACAACGTACAAAGCACCTGGCGTTACCGACTGGGTGGCTTCGTTTTTTACCGTACCCCCGACACATGTTCCCGGCACGAATTTTTCCTACGATACTTCATCTACACATACACTTGGCGCATTAATTGAAAAATTAAGCGGTATGGACCTGCTTTCTTACCTGCGTTTTAAATTTTTGGACGAAATCGGATTCTCTGCCAATGCGTATATTTTAAAAGACCCTAACGGTGTCAGCATGGGCGGTTCGGGACTCTGTGCCACACCGTATGATTTGCTAAAGGTCATTTACCTGATTGCCAATGACGGTGTATGGCAGGGCAAGCAGCTTCTGCCTTCCGGTTATGTCCGTGCAGCAAAATCTATGCAGAGTGACCCTTACGGCAGACAGTCCTCACTTGAAGAATTACAGGGCTATGGCTATCAAATCTGGATGACACGCCATAACGGCTATGTTTTATTCGGCATGGGCGGACAACTTGCACTGTATGTGCCGGATAAAGATATTTTCATGGTAACAACTGCCGATGCACAAGGACGTCAGGGCGGTGTACAGCTCATTTACGAAGCCTTCTGGCATGAAATTTATGACAAAATCGCCACGGATTCCCTGCCTGCTGCCACACCGGAATACACTGCCGCTTTTTTAGAATATTGTAATACAAGAACATTGTTTGTTCTGCCGGGCAGTCTGACTTCACCCGTTTTGGCTGATATCAACGGTATAACTTATCAAATGGATGAAAACATCTGCCAGATGAAGACGATGAAGGTGGATATTGCCACCGATACCGGACTCGGAACACTGACCTATGAAAATGCTTCCGGTGTCCATACCCTTTCCTTCGGACTGGGTTATAACGCCTTCGGTCAGTTCCCGGACTATGATTTAAAATATGCCGCTTCTGCAGCTTTCCGCATGGAAAACACACTACTGGTTAAAGTTCAGATTATTGATTCCGCCATCGGCAATCTCTTTTTCAGTCTGAATTTTAAGGGAGATTATGTGACAGTAATGCTCCGAAAGATTGAAGAAAGTTTATTTGGAGAATATAACGGTGTCTTTAGTGGGAAGAAAATTTAATACAGTATTTTAAGAGAGAGAAGCACACAGGGCTGCCTCAACGTTGTCACTTGACTTCGGCAGCCCTGTGTGCTTCTCTGTATTTACTGTATTGAATTTTCCTATGAGAAATACAGAAAGTTTTTGTACAAGTAATGGTTATTCACAATACAGTCTTTAATATCACATCAATCCGATGTTCATATGTGTGATATTGTACAATTTTCTTTAAACCGTTTTGTGCGATGGTCTTTCTTTCATCTTCATGGTCCAGATAATATTCTGCCTTGTGCATCATATCGTCTAAGCTGTCATAGTAAACGAGGTCTTTTCCATTTTCAAAGAAATCCCCCAGTTCAATCTGATAATTGGTCAGCAGAAATCCGCCTGCCCCTAAAATATCCCATATCCGCAGCGGCAGTCCCGTTCGGATATTGCGGATTGTAAAATTCATATTAATGTCGGATTCGTGAAAAACCAGCGGCATTTCCTCACGGTAATCCACACTTTCCCTTACATGCACGCCATGCAGCCTGTCATCGGTTCTGTCTGTATACAGATTCACCTTAAACCGGGATGCCAGCGCATTTAAATTGCGGATACGCTCTTTCTGTGCCGTTTTAAAACCCAGATAAGTTGAAGAAAAGACAAGCTTGATATCGGAAAATGCCGTATCCGACTGATGAAAGTCAATAATTTCACAAAGCCGCTCTAAAATGTCTGCTGTCAACAGGCGGTCAAACACATTATCCCCGTATAAATCCAGCTGGGCTTCCATGCATGCATCAAAATAGCCCTGTAAATACTCCGGCAATTTATCTTCAATGGCATCGTATGAATTTTTATAATACAGACCACCGACAAAGGAAATGTCCCCGCGGTATTTTCCCTTTTCTTCTTCGGACGCTGTTTCTATGCAGTTTTTTACGCGCTCTGCGTTAACTGCCAGCGGCAGATAATATACATGTTTCACACCCATCTGCAAAAACCGGTAGTAGTCGAATTTATCAAATAAAAATATGTAATTGCACTCGTTAAAAACCGAGATGTCAAACATCGTCAGCATCGGGGAATCCACCGTCCATGCAATGTATTTTTTCTGCTGCGCCTGACAGGCATTAGACACCCGTGAAAAATAATTGGCAGAAAAGACAAGGTCGTACTCCGCAACGACTTCTTTGAGTCTTCGGATATCTGTCCCTTTCCGCTCGTCCGGCATTTCCTCGTAATATTCTACTGTATGTCCGAAGCTTTCAAATGCTTCTGCAATATCCTCCTGGTGAAAAACACTCCACCGGTATATTAAAATTTTCATGTTTTCACCTCGCCTTTTATCTTCTTCATATTATAATGCCAGGGTCTGCGGTTTATTTGGTAAACTGTACGGTATCACGTTCTGTGGGTACTGCCTGCGCAAAAAACTCCTGCACGGCAGCTTCATACTCTGCCATATTCCGGGATTTGCGGATTTTTTTGAATGCCTTGTCCGCATTGTCAAAATACGGCTTCTGATAAAACCACAGCTCTTTCATTTTATGAATCGTATTCTTATCGCCCGACATAATTTTTAGATATTCGTGGTAAATGCGGTCATGAAACTGACGGAGGCGCGCAGTTGCGGTAAGTGTAGTGTCAGACTGCATAGTGTCAGACTGACACGGTTGGTGTTCCGTCCTGTCCTCCTCTGTGGCAATCTGCTCTATGAGTGCCGGATTTCCGATAAAGCCCCGGCCTATCATCACTCTGTCCGCTGACGGAAAGCGTTCTTTAAACCGCCGGTAATCGGCAATGGTAAAGATATCGCCATTGTAGCAGACCGGATTGGTGCTTTTTTCCATCGCCTTTTCAAAATAGTCCAGCCGCGGCTTATTTTTATAGTAGTCTTTCTGCACGCGCGGGTGGAGTATCAGTTCCTCAAACGGATACCGGTTATAGATGTCTAACAGCCGGTCAAATTCTTCCGGTTCTTGCATACCGAGCCTTGTCTTTACGGACAGCTTCACCTTTTTATCCGCAAGCAGTTCATTTCCATAAATCTGTGCAAAAAATTCGTCCAGCTCATCGGGTACGGATAAAAAGCCAGCCCCGCGCTTTTTTGCCACAACCGTTCCGGACGGACAGCCCAGATTCAGATTTAGTTCGGTATAGCCTTTTTCATATAAAAGCCGTGCCGCATTTATAAATAAATCGGCACGGTTGGTCATTATCTGTACCGCCAGCGGCATATTGACGTTATTATCCGGATTCATGTCACGCTGTTCCCGCGCCGTAAAACCGTTGGTCTGATTGGGTGAAATAAACGGCACAAAATATTTATCAATCCTGCCTTTTCCGTAAAATTCTTCATAAGCATTTCTGTAAATGTGCCCTGTAACCCCTTCAAGCGGTGCAAAATAAATCTTCATTTTAATCGAGTTCTGCCTTTCCTGTATATAATTCGTAGTAACGGCCTTGTCTTTGCAGAAGCTCTGTGTGCGTTCCGCGTTCAATAATCCTGCCGTGTTCCAGTACCATAATCATATCGGAATTTCGTATCGTTGACAAGCGGTGTGCAATGACAAATGTGGTGCGGTCTTTCATCAGTGCGTCCATGCCTTCCTGAATCTGCCGTTCCGTAATCGTATCAACCGAACTGGTGGCTTCGTCCATCACCAGTATCGGCGCTTTGGAAAGTGCGGCTCTTGCAATATTAATCAGCTGTCTCTGCCCCTGGCTTAAATTCGCGCCGTCCCCTTCTAATACCGTATCATATCCGTTTTGCAGACGACAGATAAAGGCATCAGCATTGGCGGTTTTCGCCGCCGCAATCACTTCTTCATCAGCTGCATCCAGTCTTCCGTAGCGGATATTTTCCATGACAGTGCCGGTAAATAAATGCGTATCCTGCAAAACAAGTGCGATATTTTCGCGCAGCGACTCCAGCCCGTTTTCCCGGATATCTACACCATCTATTGTAATCTTTCCTTCCCAGATTTCATAAAAACGGTTTAACAGATTGGTAATGGTTGTCTTGCCCGCACCCGTTGAACCGACAAACGCAATTTTTTGTCCTTTTTTTGCATGCAGGCTGATGTCTTTTAAAACCGGCTGATTTTCAAGGTATCCAAACGTCACATGCTCCATGCTGATTTCGCCCTGCACATTTTCAAGCTTTTTACCGGAAATATCTTCGACTTCCAAATCCATAATGTCAAAGACACGTTCTGCGCCCGCAAGTGCCGAAAATACGGTGTTCATCTGCATGGTGATTTCATTAACCGGGCGGGAGAACTGCCTTGCATAGGTCACAAAAATGCTCAGACCTCCGACATCAAAACCTTTAAATACACACAGGATTCCGCCAAGCATGGCTGTTAGCGCATAGTTTAACTGACCGAGATTTCCCACAACCGGACCCATAATACCGCCGAAAAACTGTGCTTTCTGCTGTTTGTCCCGCAAATCGTAGTTGTATTCCTTAAAAGCTTCAAGGGCCTTGTCTTCATGATTAAATACTTTCACTACGCGCTGGCCCGATACCGTTTCTTCAATGCACGCATTTAATCTGCCCAGAGCTTCCTGCTGTCCCACGTAATATTTTCTGCTCTTTTTAACCAGAAATTTTCCAGCGCTTAAAATGAGCGGCACAATAACCAGCGTAATCAGCGCCAGTAAAATGTTGGTATAAATCATCATGCAGAGCGTACCAATTACAGTAATGATTCCTGATATCAACTGTACAAGAGTGCTGTTTAACATTTCACCGATAACATCGACATCATTGGTATAGCGGCTCATTAAATCTCCTTTGGTATGGGTATCAAAAAACCGTAGCGGCAGCTTTTCCATATGCACAAATAAATCACTGCGCAGGCGCACCAGTGCTTTCTGAGAAAGTACCAGCATAATGCGGTTCTGTAAATACGCTGCCATCACGCCCAACAAATACACCGCCAGCATGACGATTAACGCCCCTGCCAGTTTCTTTAAATCGGCAGATGTTTTTGCCGGAATAATATAGTCATTAATAATCGGTCTTAACATATAGGAAGCGGCAAGCGTACTTACTGTGCCTGCCACAACACACAAAAGTGCTGCCGCCAGCATCCACACATCTTTTTTCATATAAGAAAAAAGCCGCATAACGGTATGCTTCATATTTTTCGGTCTGGCTGCTTTAGAGCCGATTCCGCGGCGGTTCGTACCGCGCATTGCACCTGTTACTCCTCCCATTGGCGGCATAGTTACTCCTCCCTTCCGTTCTGTACATCATAAATTTCACGGTAAACCGGACAGTCTGCAAGCAGCTGTTCATGTGTGCCAAAGCCTGCCGTCTTTCCGTTATCCAGTACCAGTATTTCATCCGCATCCATGACGGAACGGATCCGCTGTGCAATAATAATCTTTGTCATATCCTTGTATTCCGAATGCAGTGCTTCGCGGATCGCGCGTTCTGTCGCCGTATCCACCGCACTGGTGGAATCGTCTAAAATAAGGATTTTCGGACACTTTAATAAGGCTCTTGCAATGCACAGCCGCTGTTTCTGACCACCGGATACATTATTTCCGCTCTGCTCTAAACGGGTTCGGTAACCGTCTTTAAAACTGTCGATAAACCCTGCTGCCTGTGCATTTTGCGCGGCCTTCCGGACAGCTTTTTCATCGGCATGTTCATCTCCCCATTTTAAATTTTCAGTGATGCTGCCGGAAAAAAGCGTATTGTTTTGCAGCACCATACCGATGCCTTCCCGCAAAGGCTTTAAACCGTAATCCCGCACATTGATTCCATCAACGAGCACCGTCCCCTCATCGGTGTCATACAGACGGGGTATCATGGACACGAGCGTACTTTTTCCACTTCCGGTCGACCCGATAATGCCAAGGGTCTTTCCTGCTTCCAGTTTAAAACTGATATTCTCAATGACCCATTCGGGACTGTTTTTGTAATATCGGAAGGATACATTTTGAAATTCAACACTGCCCTCACAGACTGCTCTGTCCTTATGCTTCGCATTTTCATCGGTGAGGTCTATTTTTTCATCGAGAACTTCACCGACACGGCGGAAAGATGCTATGGCACGCGCCCAGTTTAAAAATGCAATCGAAAGCATAGTAAGACTGGACATAATCTGCACGATGTAATTGGTAAATGCCGTCAAATCGCCGACCTGCATATTTCCGGCAACAATCATATTACCACCCGACCAGACAACAACCACGGTTGTAATATTCAGTGCCAGTGTCATCAGCGGTGTATACAAAAGCATAGTTTTCATTGCCGTCAGATTGGCTTCTTTTAATTGCTGATTTCTTTTTTCAAAACGCATTTCTTCATAGTCGCCCCGCACAAAGGACTTTATCAACCGGATACCCACCAGTCCTTCCTGAATACAGGAATTGAGTGCATCCAGTTTTTCCTGCAAGGTTCTAAACTGCGGAAATGCACGCCGCATGATGACTACAATAAGGACTGCCAGCACCGGCAGGACGATAATGAATATCGCCGCCAGCTTCGGGCTGATGACAAATGCCATCACCATCGCTCCGATTAAAATGCCTGGCGAGCGCAGACACATTCTGAGTGTCATCATAATCATATTCTGAATCTGTGTGATGTCGTTGGTTAATCTTGTTATTAATGAACCGGTACTGAAATTGTCGATATTCTGAAAGGAAAACTGCTGGATTTTTTCAAATAAATCCATACGTAGATCCGCGCCGAAGTTCATCGCCGCTTTAGAAGCAAACCACGCTCCCAAAACACCTCCAACCGCCATTATTACTGAGATAAGTCCCATAATGGCGCCTATTTTTATAATATACGCGACATTCTTTTCTGCAATACCCTGATTAATTATCTTTGCAAGCATGTACGGCAGTAACACATCACCGACAACTTCCATCATCATAAAGCAGGGACCTAAAATATAGTATTGTATATAGGGTCTGATATATTTCCAATATCTTTTCACTTGCTGCACCTCATTTCTTTTATATTTATTGTGATTTTGCAATGAAAAGTTTTATAATTTTACTGCACCGGCAGGTCTGCGGGCTATGCTAAGGCCGTCCGGTGCCTTCATTGACAAGTTTATTTTATATGAATTATCGTTGACATTCAATTCATAATTAGGGTATATTTATTCCACTGTGGAATAAAAAGTCAATCATCTAATTACAGGCAATTTAAAAGTCTGCCACTCACCGCAGGGGGAATAAATAAGCAAGCTGCTCAACGTGTTACTTGACTTCGCTGCTTGCTTATTTATTCCTTGTGTGGGCTGGTTTTTCCTTATATATAATACAATTGGAGGTTTTGTCTAATGAATTTGAATGTGCGGTATCTGGAAGAGTTTGTGACTTTGACGGAGAAGAAGAATTTTTTGGAGGCGGCGGAGTGTCTTTTTATTTCGCAGTCGTGTCTGTCAAAGCACATTAAGAAGCTTGAAACTGAAATTGGTGTGGAACTTTTTGAGCGTACAACGCGGACGGTTGTTCTTACGGAGTTTGGACAGATGCTGCTGCCGTATGCGCGAAAGATGGTCGGTCTGGAATATGAATTTGAAAAAAATGTGCGCCGCAAGATTCATCAGGACAGCGGCAATATTGTGCTTGGGTCGATTCCTTCAATGAAACAGCACGCGATTACGGCACTGATTGCAGGATTTTTAAATGAGAATCCCGATATGACATTGCAGACGATTGAGGGCGATTCTACATTTGTAAAAGAACTGCTCACGGACGGCAAATGCGATATTGCATTTTTAAGAAGTGAATCGTCTTCTGTGAAGGAATTTAACAGTATCCCTTATATGATTGATTACCTGACCGCCGTGCTTCCTGCTACGCACCCGCTCGCTAAGGCGGATAATCTGCCGTTTGAACAGCTGCGCGGAGAAACGTTTCTGTTATTTCCGGAACATTCTTTTATAAATGATTTGTGTATCCGTGAATGCCGCAATGCCGGATTTGAACCGCACATCGCCTATACCGGAAACCGCGGTGCAACGCTGATTGACCTTGTACGCAACGGCGCCGGGATTACGCTGATGATGCACCACTCTGCCCGGCAGGAAAACGATTCTTCACTTGCATTTATTCCGGTAACGCCCGGTATTTACAGCTATATCAGCTTAAATTATGCAAAAGAAAAACCGCTCTCCCCGCAGGCGGAAAACTTTGTACGCTATGTCAAGGCGCATAAGCGGGATTTTTAAAGGCAAGCCTTTACTTTCTTAAAATATCCACCGTATGCGCCGCCGCCCCAATTAAGTCCTGCCGCTCACACGTTGATAAATGGTATTGGATAAATAACTCAAATTCTTCCTCAGTCAGACTGTTTAGCACCTGACGCATATAGTTGGCAGGGCCGTCCGGTGTGATAATTTTGATGCGCTCCAGTCCGGCTTCTTGATTTAATGCGTCAATCTGCTCAATCCGCACGTAATCGTATAAGTCGCTCGGCGCAGACATACACTGAAATTCCTCTGAAATGCGTCCGTCCCTCACACACTCAGCAATATGCTTCTGCTTAAAACCGTATGTTAAAATGCTGTATTCGTTCATGACATATGCCACAAAGATTATGCCCCCTGGCTTTGTCACGCGCTTTGCTTCGCACAGCGCCCGGACTTTGTCTTCCTTAGTAAATAAATGATACATTGGTCCGAATAACAATGTCACATCAAACGTATCATTTTCAAATCGTCTGAGTTTTAACGCATTGCCCTGATAAGCTTTTACACTGCTGTTTTTGGCTTTTAACAGTCCCAAATTGTGCTTTACCAGTTCAACAGCGCTGACATCGTAACCTTCTTCTGCCAGTGCCACCGAATATTTTCCGGTTCCTGCACCGATGTCCAAGATTTTCTTTGTCGTGTCCCCGCCCAGATATTCGTGAATATATTTCATGGACGTGATAAATTCGACTTTTCCATGACGGCTGTCTAACCGCTTTTCTTCATTAAATTTATTGTAATACTGCTCTAATTCTGTCATCATAATTGCAGCTTCCTCTTTTCTTTTTTCACTATGCACTCTGGCTTTCGGCGCGGATTTCCAGCCTTACCGTATCCACGCGCTTTTCTTTCATGCTCTCTACAGTGAGGTGCATGTTCCGGTAATCTACGGTGTCACCCGCTTCCGGTATACGCTCTAAAAGCTCCATAATCCAGCCACTGACAGTCTGCACATCAAATTCCTGCTCATATCCGAGGGATTCAAACAGGCGCTCAACATTGGTTTTACCTGAAACACGGTACACATTTTCCGATAACGGCTCAACCTCCCGCACGACTTCATCGTGTTCGTCCCAGATTTCTCCGACCAGTTCTTCCAAAATATCTTCTAATGTAAGGATACCGACCGTACAGCCAAATTCATCCACTATCACCGCAATGTGCATATGTTTTACCTGTAATTCTTTTAACAGTTCACTGATGTTTTTATGCTTTGTCGTAAACAGCACCGGCTTTACGGCTTCGCGGATTGTCATATCCGAATTATTGACGTAATTGTAAAAATCCTTGTGATATAAAATGCCGACAACATTATCCATGTCTTTTTCATATACCGGCAGGCGGGAATATCCTGTTTTTGTAAATACCTTTGCAATTTCCGGTTTGGATAATGCTACGGACACACCGATGACATCGACACGCGGGGTTAAAATATCTATCGCTTCCAGTTCATTAAACTCAATTGCACTGCGGATTAAGCTTCCTTCCTCTTTATCAATGCCGCCGTCCGCTTCAGCTTCCTGTACAATTGTAAGCAGTTCTTCTTCTGTAATCCCCTTATTATCCTGACTTTTAAAAATGCAGGACAACAGCTTTTTCCACTGGCGGAATAAGAAATTCGCCGGTGACAGTATGTAGATAAATATTCTTAACAGCGGCGCTGACAACATTGCAACCGTTTCTGCTGATTCCTTTGCAATACTTTTCGGCGAAACTTCACCAAATACCAGAATCACCACGGTTGTAATCACGGTTGACAGGGTTGCCCCCACATCTTCACCAAATCCCTTGACACAAAGAATTGTAACAAGTGATGTACAGGTAATATTGACAATATTATTCCCTATCAGAATCGTTGAAAGCAGGCTGTCATAATTTTCTGAAAGCTTTAACACCAGCTTTGCCCGCTTACTCCCCTTTTCCGCCATATTTTTCATACGAATCCTGTTAAGCGAAGAAAACGCTGTTTCTGTCGCTGAAAAGTATGCTGACATCATAATGCAGCAAATGATAATTACCCACGATACAATATCTGTACCCATCTTTAAATAAAACTCCTTTCGCTTATCACACCGGTATTTCCCTAAAACAGCACAAAAAGGCATAGCTGCAAGATTGTATCCGTGCAGCCATGCCTATATTCATTCGTTCTGATTTAAATTTTTGATTGTTCTGTGGTTAGGTGCCGTATCACCGTCAGCATCGTCCGACATGATAATCCTCCTGAAAATATTATTAGTAACATTTGCATTTTATCATAAACCAGCGCGCTGTGCAAGAGTTTTTTATCTTACTGCGGCAAATGCCTCTTCCAGATCATCAATGATATCATCGATATGCTCTGTACCGATTGAAAGACGGATTGTGTTTGGCTTAATGCCCTGATCAAGCAGTTCTTCTTCTGACAGCTGTGAATGTGTTGTAGAAGCCGGATGGATAACAAGGGATTTTACATCTGCTACATTAGCAAGCAGAGAGAATACCTGAAGGTTATCAATGAACTTCTTTGCTTCTTCAGCGCCGCCCTTAATTTCAAATGTGAAGATTGAACCGCCGCCGTTCGGGAAGTATTTTTCATATAAATCATGTGTCGGTGCATCCGGTAATGATGGGTGGTTGACCTTTTCTACCTGTGGGTGCTTTGATAAATAATCTACAACCTTTAACGCATTTTCCACATGACGTTCTACACGCAGTGAAAGTGTTTCAAGTCCCTGAAGAAAGATAAATGCGTGGATTGGCGAAAGGGTAGCACCTGTATCTCTGAGGAGAATTGCACGGATTTTTGTAACAAATGCTGCCGGACCTGCTGCCTTTGTGAAGCTGATGCCGTGGTAGCTTGGGTTTGGTTCAACCAGTGACGGGAATTTGCCGGATGCTTCCCAGTCAAACTTACCGCTGTCTACGATAACACCACCGATGGTTGTTCCGTGTCCGCCGATGAACTTTGTTGCTGAATGAACAACGATATCTGCGCCATATTCGATTGGACGGATAAGGTATGGTGTACCGAATGTATTATCAATTACAAGCGGAATCTTGTTTTCGTGTGCAATCTTTGCAATTTCTTCGATATCAACGACATTGGAATTTGGATTGCCGAGTGTTTCGATGAATACTGCCTTTGTGTTGTCCTGAATGGCATTTCTGATTTCATCTAAGTTGTTGGCATCTACGAATGTTGTTGTAATGCCGTATGCCGGTAATGTATGCTCTAACAGGTTGTATGTACCGCCGTAGATTGTCTTTGAAGCTACGATATGGTCGCCTGCCTGTGCAAGATTCTGGAATGTATAAGCGATTGCTGCCGCACCGGAAGCTACTGCAAGCGCTGCTACACCGCCTTCAAGTGCTGCAATTCTCTGTTCAAAAATGTCTTCTGTCGGATTGGTTAATCTTCCGTAAATGTTACCGGCATCTGTCAGTCCGAATCTTGCAGCTGCATGTTCGCTGTTGTGGAACACATAAGAAGAGGTCTGGTAAATCGGCACAGCTCTTGAATCTGTAACCGGATCTGCGCTTTCCTGTCCTACGTGAAGCTGTTTTGTTTCAAATTTTAAATTTCTTTCTTTTAATGTACTCATATTGTCCTCCATTCTGCCGCCTGCTTACACGGCTTTCAAAATCATTTTTTATTTTTATGTTGTCTGTATGCCTTTCCTGTTTTGTTATTCATACTTAACAAGTAGGTCATGTATGTTTTCTATGTCTAAGATATTAGCACGGAAATCCAGCTTTGACAAATATACAAAAATAATAGTGCGTTATAGGTATTACCTATAACGCACGTTGTATCTGTAAATACTGTTCCAACTGCGCATCCGACAGTGTGGATAACTGATTGATTAATTCAATATGGTACGTTCCCATGCCGCGGCTTTTGTCTGCGAGCTCTCCGCAGATACCGAGCGTTCCTGCCGAAAGCAGACATGCTGTAAGCGGGTCTGTTACGGAAAGGTATGTTGCCGTAATGACATTGAGCATGCAGCCTGTTCCCGTGACTTTGGATAGCTCTGCCACGCCATTTTTTACAAACCACACCTGACTGCCGTCCGAGATGATATCGACCGCCCCGCTTGCCATGGCAACGGCATGTGCCTTTTTTGCATAGCTACAAACCAGTTGTCCGGTCTTTTGTAACTTCTGTGTATCCTTTCCGTTTACACTGTCTTTTTGACCGACATCAATTCCCTGTGCCGCGTTGTCCACTCCCGCAAGCGCTTTGATTTCAGACAAATTGCCTTTAATGACACACGGTGCGCACTCACGGATAAACCTTTGTGCCAGCTCCATGCGCAAGGCAGAGCATGCCGCGCCGACCACATCTATCACACAGGGTATCTGCGCATTTTTAGCCACTCCACCGGATATAAATATGGATTCTGCCCTTGCATCGGTAATGTTACCGAGGTTGACTGCCAATGCCTTTGCAAGTGCCGTGATTTCATGGACTTCCTTCGGGTGTTCTGCCATAATCGGCTTTGCCCCCAGCGCCAACACTACATTGGCACAGTCATTGATTGAAATAGGATTGGTAATGCAGTGTATGAGCGGTGCCTGACTGATGACCGCTTCTTTTGCTTTTTTCATCTTTTCAAGCATTTTTGTATTTCCTTCCTTTTTGTTTTACTGTTTAAGGCTGCTTTCTGCCTGTTTTACTTTGTCATAAACCTGTGTTCCCAATGCCTGCTGGAACTTTGTCAGCAGTTTCATGCGCTGTAACTGCTTTAAGAATAAAAAGGCGATACTGCCGCCGATTAATGTTCCCGCTATAAAGGACGGCACATAAAACAGCCATGTAAGCCCGGTTCTGCCCCATAACAGCGCCATTACCGGATATGATACAATTGCACCGATAATGCCTGTACCGATGACTTCACCTAAAAATGCAAAAATAATCTTTCCCTTCGACGCCCGGTATAAAATGCCTGACAGCGCCGCGCCGAATACCGCCCCCGTCAGTGCAAGCGGCGGAATTCCCATAAATGCCATGCGGATAAGTCCAATTGCCAATGCGCATAGAAACGCATACCACGGACCTAATAAGACGGCACAGGTGACATTGATAAAATGTGCCATCGGACACATTCCCTCAATCCGCAGTAACGGTGAAATCACCACTCCGACTGCCACCATCATTGCCCAGAATATCATTTTTGTTAATTTCGTGTTTTGTACCATTTTCTGCTCCATTTCTGTAAACCTTCTTCAATTTCTTTTGCGGCTAAAACCTTTGCTTTCTATTATAGCATACTTTTGGACCCTGCCTTGCTTTTTTTCGGGCTTTATGCTAAAATAACCACACTAAAACAACGTGTGGATTTTTATAGTTTATCTTTTTTCGCCACACAATTATCCTTGTACGGGGTAATTGTGTGGCGTTTTTTTGCCGCACGGCTGCTTTGTGTTACAGACGGCGCAGCGCAGTTTATTACGGGTTTCAATAAAATAATTAAACCTTTTTAAGAATCGTCTGCAGAATGGAGTATTTTATGAATCAGTCTTTTATGAAAGAAAAACCGGTATTTCCACTGCTGACAAGCATGGCACTTCCTATGGTAATTTCCATGCTTGTAAATTCCTTATACAACATTATTGACAGCTTTTTCGTGGCGCAAATCAGTGAGCAGGCAATGACGGCACTGTCACTGGTGTATCCGGTTCAGAATTTAATCAATGCTATTGCAATCGGTTTCGGAGTCGGCATGAATGCCCTGATTGCACTATGCCTTGGAGCAGGCGATGTCAAAAATGCCGACCGCGCCGCAACACACGGTATGCTGTTTTCGGTTGTGCATGGCATTGTAATTACCGTTGTAAGCATCGGTATCATGCCTTTTTTCTTATCCCTTTTTACAAAGGATACCGAAGTTTTACAGCTTGGCACACGGTATGCTTCAATTGCATTTTCATTTTCCCTGATTATCATGCTCGGACTTGCATTTGAAAAGATTTTTCAGGCAGTCGGCAACATGAAAATCACTATGGCGGCTCTGCTGTGCGGCTGTATTACCAATATTATATTAGACCCGCTGCTGATTTTCGGCATCGGTTTTCTGCCGCGGCTTGGCATTGCCGGTGCAGCACTTGCAACCGGTATCGGTCAGATTGTAACATTAAGCATTTACCTTGTCGTATATTTTTCACGTCCGCTTCCGGTGCATATCCGCCGCTGTTATTTAAAACCGCACGGTGCAACCGACAAAAAGCTATATGCAATCGGCGTGCCTGCCATTTTAAATCTGGCTCTGCCGTCCCTGCTGGTTTCTTTCTTAAATGCACTGCTGGCGGGATTTTCACAGAGTTATGTCGTTGTTTTGGGAATTTACTATAAATTACAAACTTTTTTATATCTGCCTGCCAACGGCATTATTCAGGGTATGCGCCCGATTATCGGCTACAATTACGGTGCGCGTGAAATGAAGCGCGTAAAAAAGATTTATGATACCACGCTTGCCATGACTGCCGCCATGATGCTTGCAGGCACTTTGGGCTGTCTGTTTGCCGCAAAGCCGCTGATTGCGCTTTTTACCGCAAATCCCGAAACGATTGCGCTCGGCACACGCGCCCTGCACATTATCTGTCTGGGCTTTATCGTATCCGCGGTTTCTGTTACGGCTTCCGGCGCTTTGGAGGGGCTTGGTAAAGGATTTTCTTCTTTTATCATTTCGCTTCTGCGCTATGTAGCGGTGATTATTCCTGCCGCCTTTATTTTGTGCCACACCGCCGGACCTGCTTTTGTATGGCACGCCTTCTGGATTACGGAAGCACTGACTGCCGTTGTTGCCGCATTTGTCTATAGACAGGCCTCTAAATAAGTAAAAGCCGCATCTGTGTCCGGACTTTTAAAGTCCACTCATGGATGCGGCTTCTTTTTATTCTTGTGCCTGATAGATATTTAATTTTTCTGAAACGGAAAGAACACCGGTTAAAAGCTGCTGCGCATTTTCCGCATTTTCAAGATTCTGATTGCTCAGATTTTCTGCCTGTGTGGATGCGGCAGTCACTTCTTCTGCCGTTGCCGAAATCTGCATAATATTTTCTACAATCCGATCATTCGCCTGCTTTAAGCTGTTTAACATGCTGTCCATATGCTCGATATTTTCAATCATCTTGGACATATTGCCGCTCATTCCGCTAAAGCTCTCCGATGCATTCTGAATCATATCATTCTGCACCTGTGCGGCTTCTACCGACTGCGTTACGGCATCGGATGCCGCATTGGTTCCGTCAGAAAGTTCTTCAAGAATCTTTGCAATATTCTCGGTTTCTTTTCTGCTTTCTTCTGCAAGATTACGAATCTGGTCCGCTACAACTGCAAACCCTTTTCCGGCTTCGCCCGCTCTTGCACTTTCAATGGAGGCATTTAACGCCAGCAGATTAGTCTGTGATGAAATCGAAAAGATTGTATCGACAATGCCTTTTACGGCTTCTGTACGCTCTTTTAACGTATTCATCAGCGTTGCTACATCTTCATTTGTCGCAGCAATGACTTCTGCCTGTGTCTTTAAATGATTCATCGCATTGATACTGCTTTCATTGAGTGTACCGGACTCTTTGGCTACCTGCACCATTTCTTCTGCATACTGCAGTGTTGTTCCAATCGATTCCTGAATATTCCGGCTCATCTCGGTCTGTGTCTGGATATTTTCTGCGGTATTCTGGTTACTACCTGCAATATCCTGCATGGTCTGTCCAACCACCTTTGTCGAAGCATTTAAATCATTGACGATATTCATGGCATTCTGTGTGCCTTCCGAAACCTCATGTGCCACCTCTAAAATGTCACGGACCATCACCTTCTGCTTTTCATGCTGTTCCTTTAAACTACCCTCTGTATCCCTTTTAAACTGCTCGGCAACACTCGTGATTGCATAAATTAACACAATGAGCAGTCCGATTGCAAATGTCGCATAAATATGGTCAATTGCCACTTCTTTCGGATATGCGTGCTGTACACCGATTCTGATAATATTGACAAATACATTTAATGCAAAATAAATACCGCCCGTAACGGCAACATTTTTCTTGTCGTACAGCAGTACATAGCCGCAAAACGGAATTGCCGCAATAAATCTTACATAATAGCTGTCGTAAGCGTATGCCATTAAAAATGCAATGACTACAAAACATATAAACGCTATCTTTCTTGACCGGGACTGTGACTTGTCCTTTCTTGTTGAAAGGAAATTAATCGCCATCGCTATCAGTGTCAGAACGCTGAGCAGCCCTGTATAACCAAGTGTCCGTACGCCTCTGAAATACGATTCCCAGCTCACACTTAAAATTACAATATAAAATATGGTATAGCCTGTTGCTAAAAATGAATTGACCCTCTTTAGCTGTTCTTTTTCATCGGCGAACCGATACTTCTTTTTTTCTTCCATGTTCATCCTCCATTGTGCAGGTTTAAACGCTCCTGTTCTGTCCCTGCATGATTACGTGTATTATATCTACAACTTTCTGATATTCTTTGGTAACTTCCTGATATAACGGATCAATATCAACTGATGGTTCACCGTAACGCACTGCATCACACAAATTTTGTGCTGCTTTCTGCAATGCCGTCAAACCCAGATTCAGCGCCATACCTTTTAAATCATGGACACATTTAAAAATTTCCTGATCATTTTTGGCATTTACCGCTTCGGATAATTTCTCATAAGTGGTATCACTTAAGAACAGCTCAAGAAATTTTACAATTCTCTCATCTGTCTTTAAACGCTTCAACACATTCTCATAATTGCCCTGTATCTGCTGATAACACTCCTGTACCGTCATTGTGTTGCTCCCCTTTATCACATTTTTCACTTGTTTTAGTATACAAATTTTTCCAGTCGTTTGCAACTGATATCTTGTGTTTTTCCTTTTATTTTACATGGATTTTAATCTTAATTCTGCCGGCTGCTGCCCATATGCCGCCATGTTCTATCCGTCGGACCAAGATTTGCTTACAGCTTCTTTCAGATTCCACCTCATAATGGACACCCTTGCTGTTTAACTATATGCTTCCCGTTATCTGGGTGCATTAGGGACTTTCACCTTCAAGAGCCCGCCCATGACGGGCATACAAAAACACCCCAGGACAAAAAGTCCTGAGGTGTAATATACTTTTCTGAAACGTTCTGAGACGTTCTGGATTGTGATAAATCTTTTGCAAAAAAGAATTTATTATCTCTTTGAGAGCGTTTGTAGAGCACGAAAAACCCATAGATTGGGGATTTGTGTATAACAGTGTTGCATATGTGTTGTATGCGGTTGACTGCCCACACATTCCCAAAACTACTCATTACTTTAGCAAAGAAAGGACTACTACTATGAAAATACATTTTGCTTACTACAACCAATACAAGAACGGAATTGATATTGCTTTTGCTGATAATACTCTTCTATTCTTATCCTGTGCTGAAGCTGAAAAGAATCTCCATACTACACCTAACTCTCAAAGGCTTATTGATAACCTTGCAATTGATAAACTACTCAAATATTCTACACTTACTCTAAATATACAACATTTGAAAATTCTGGATTGCATCTATTCTCACCTTATGTAATTACAACAAGATTAATTTCTAATCCCTACAGTTCTCATATCTCAGTAGCCAAAATAACTAAGTGACTTTCCTTTAGTACAATGTGAAAAATTTCTAATTGGTTTACTACCATTTTATTAACCCATCATCTATCATCATTTTGCTTTTCCAAACACCACACTATCTTCTTCCAATTCACTATTATTTTAAGCCTATCCTTGACAACCTCGATACAAAATCATCTAGATTAAATTTTTCTTCTTCTATATCTTGACATTCTTTAAACAAACCATTAATTGTATCAAACATTTCTTGTGAGCTATTTTGTAATTTATTTTCAGTTACATTTTCCAAAGCAATCCACAATAAATAGAAATTTTGGTTTGTCTTACTTTGTGTATTTTTCTTTGTATGAGACAAAATCAAATTCCATTTTTCAAAATTATCACCCGTAAGCATCTGAAGCTTTTTTATAAATATCTTTACATCTTCAATTGCCTCTCCAAAAACCAAATCATCATTTCTTGATATGTTCCCAAGAACATTTGTAATTTGATTTTTTTTTGTAATTCGTGCATTAATTCTTTGATTCTTAACATATATATTTAAACATTCTACAGTACTAACTCCGTTTTTTCTTCTTCTATATGCCAGATATGCAAGCATTGTAATTAATTCTTCATTTTTCATTCTTGTATCTTTTGTTCTAAATAGGGTACCTGCATAACTTTTGGCAATATTTTTTATATCTACAACATATTCTTTTTTTACATATGCATTCCACATTTCAAATGTATTTGCCTCAATTGGAAATGGTTTAGAATTAAGTCGTAAAAATAAATCTATTGGATTAAAATTTGGATTTTGAGATTCATTAATCTCAACAATATCTATTTGAAAATCTAATATTCTATCCTTATAGCTACTGTCAATCGCCTCAACTCCATCTATGTCACTTCCATTTAGCTCACTCAAGAATCTCAGTTTACTTAACTTGAATCCATTTTTATCAGAAAGTCTCTGTTTACCATTCACATCCTTATATGGTTCACGTAGAAACCCAAGTATGGACAGTAAACGTTGTTGCCCATCAATTACCTCTGTTACACCATCTTTTCTTCTGTAAATAAAAATAGGCGGTATTCTCAGCCCCAGCAATATACTTTCAAGCAAATAAGATGCTTTCTGAGTAGCATTTGCAACCTCTGAGCGCTGATAATCTGGACGTATAATAAAATTTGAGTTTTGAACATCGGACAATATATCATATACTGTTGCTGATACAGGATCTGGTTTAGATAATCTAAATTCTTTGAATTGCTCCTGCTTTATCTCTGTTCCCATAACCTTATCAAAATAATTTTTATTTTTTAAATAAGATGAAAAATCCATTTTCATCACATATGATATATAGTTCGCAATAAAAGTATATCTATTTATAATTGACATATAATAATGACTGCCCGTTGCAAAGAATATGTACTCTGTTTCCTTTTTCTCAACCTCTATATTTGTCCAAAATGAAGAAATGCTAGCACAATTACATAAATCATCTGTAAATTGGTTAATTTCAAACTCTTTCAACTTATCTCTATCTTGATTCATCACCAAAGCTAAGCCCCAATACAAAGTCTCATAAAATAAATTATTTTCTTTTAATGCTGAATTTTTATTTTCTAATTGAGAACGTACCTTATATAATAAATCTATCAGATATTTGAATTTTTCAATATTCTCCGTTACAGTTTTTTTTGCTACCTCTACCACATAAAAAGTATGTATTACTTCTGATTTAGAACTTGCTCCAGCATAACTTTGAATTGGAACATATTCCATAGCCAAAACTGTTCTTATTCGAGATAATATATAATTAATTCTATCCCTTTTTCGTAAACTTTGTTTCCTTTTTGGCATTAATATTTCTTGACATTTTTTTAAAAAGTCCATATCTTTTTCTAATAACTCTTTGAAGGTATGAACCAATACATCATCTATATATATTGCTCGTTCAATTTCTTGTTGTTTTAATGCAATAATACCCGATTTATATCTTGTAAATATCTCTTTTTTTATTTTATCCTCTCTTTCCGGACTCAAAACAGGTTCATTTACTATACTATATTGTAAAACTCTAATTTTTGTATTTTTAAAACTATCCTGTATTTCTTCTGGCATTTCAGAAAAATGAAGATTAGCTAAGTTTGTTAAAACTTTTAACCCCTTTGGATCTAATGATGTTGCATTTTCTAAAAATTTTTTTATTGTTTCATAACGTTGACGTCCATCAATTACCTCATTAATCTGACCATCGTCGAATAATACAATTGGTGGTATTTCTGTTCCTAATAAAATGCTTTCAATAAAATACGTTGCTTTTTCTGAATCCCACACATAATTACGCTGAAAATATGGGGCATAATTAATACGACCAGCATATCGCTGATTTAAAAAAGTATGAGAAATTGATTTTACAGAATTCTCGATTTTTAAATGATTTTTAAATATATCAATAATATCAGTACAATCTAAATCTAATGACATAACTATTCTCCTTTATATATTTCTTCTCTATCTTTAATAATTGCATCTCTGAATAATGGTTCTCTTCGACTAATCACACTTCCTTGAAAAAAAAATTCATTATTGTAATTAATCCTCTGTTTCACTAATCCATCTAATGCAAATCTAAATACATACTGCCAACTCTTATTCGAAAAAGCATTTTTCATTTGATCTACTGCCGGCAACCAATCATAAATATATCTGCATTCATCAAATGGTATTAAATCCATGTACATACGAGTTTCTTTTGCAATATATGTAAGCCTTTCTATCTTATTGGTACAATAGTGCATTGGAAATGCCAACTGATTTATGACCGAATCTATAAATAACTTTTTTGTTGGTCGATCAAGAAATTGATACATACAATCTGATTCTTCGAAAAAATTAAAATATTCTTCAATATTAGCTTTTACCCCTATATTTTGTTCCCTAATTTCATACAATTTCTGAAAGCTTTGCAATATTGTATATCCATTCCAATTTGCAGTTAATTCTTTTTCTAACTTATCAATTCTTTCTATTCCACAATCTTTTACAAGTTTCTGTTTTAAAAAACAGTTCATAGCTAAATATTTATAAAAAGTATTATTTTTTATGGTATTTACATCTTGAAATTGATATGTCTTATTTCGTACTGGCTGTGTATTTGAAAAAACATTCAAATATGTAGAATTTACAAAGCGTAATGTTGGTATAACTATAGACCCCACATTACAAAGCATTGCGGTTATGTAGTCTCCATAATATTTAGTAAAATTCATTTTAACACTTTCATATATTTCTTCATAATAATTCTTGAAAATTAACTTTCCACCTTGCTCTACAAGCATGCAGTCAGGATATTTTTTTATAATATTGTATTTTGTAATTGCATCATAATACCCATTCATTAAATTTTCATTTGAATTGTCTACATCAGCAAAGTTAGAAATCAATATACCTGGTGATGCTAAACGGTGATACTTAAACATAGTTGAGATACATCTTAACGCATGTTGTTCCGAAATCAATGGTGCACATGCATCTATATATACAATATCAAATTGTTTAGGCGTGTTTTCAAAAAATCGTTCTATTGATGTTTTAATCAATTTGGGTTGTGAAAAATTTGTACTATCTATTGATTCTAAAGCATGTAAATATGTATTTTTCTCAGACTCAAATGCCCAAATATTTTGAGGAAGCACTCCTAATGATATTAATTCATTAAAATCATTCTCTGGCTCAGGTCCTGCAAAATAGCAAACAACCAATTCATCCGCATTTTTATTCCCAACATATTGTGCATGAACACTTTCCCACATTCGTATATATGAATTTTCTATTTTTTTTGCCTCTTTTGATTCATTCGAGTCCTCTAATTCTATAAAGAAATCATATATTTCTCTTACATAATTTCTTCTGATACAACATATAGAATCTCTATTTTGCGTAAGTAATTCTACTGCTTTTTTTAACATTTTGTGTCTTGCTATTTGTTTTTTTTTTTGATTATATGTAACTGGCATTTTCTATTCTACCTTCTTATCTTGTATTATTCTAATAGTCAAAGACTTTGCACATAATTCCACATTCCATATCATCAATACTATAAATAGTATCCATAACTTCAAATGTCTCCCTTAAATTCCCTCTGGCACTCTTCCAGCCAATTCCATCTGTAAACCATACAAATGTAAATCCCTCTATTGTATTAGCTTCCTGTGAAAGCATCTTATAACTTCTTGCAGTCTCATTAAGTTTAGAACCTCCTCCACCATAGAAGTTTGTCTCAATAGCATAGATCATCTTGTCAGTCTTAATTACAAAATCAAACCTCTTTGCAGCTTTTCCCTGATTTGAAAGTGCCGACAAATCAATATTCCATTTAGATTCAATATCTTTTAAGTACATCTCTTTAAAGTAATTCTCGTTCTTTTTGAAACCTGCTGCCACAATATACTTCTCGACCAAATCTTCCATCTGATGACCGCCCCGGTTTTTACGTCCATTAGAATCTAAACCTGTTTCAATACCCAATGCATAATCTACCAGATTATTTACAATATGATTAGCTATCATATCAAACAATCCTGTTTTTCTCATAAACACCTTGTATTGCTCTACATCGTAGTTCATAGTTTTGAAATTATATAAAAATGCTCCATCTTCATCCTGTGCGTATATTTCGTTACCTCTTACTGCAAGTAACAATGGTATACATTTTAATGTTTCTGGATATCTTGTCACTATCCTTTCGAACTCATCTTCTATATTCTTTGATCCAATTAATGAATTCAAAATGTTGAGTTCCACCTTGATTCCATCAACATTATTAATTACCTTTTCAAAATCTATGTAATAATCATAGCCTGAAATACTTGGTCTGAATTTGCTCAGCCATTCATCAAAATTTCTATCTGTCATTTAGTACCTTCTCCAATCTTTTCTTAGATATTTCCATATACTCTTCGCTTACATCTATTCCTATAAACTTTCGTCCATATTTGACTGCCTCTACCCCTGTGGTTCCTGAACCACAGAACGGATCTAATATAACTTTTCCCTCTTCCGTAGATGCCAATACTATTCTTTCCAGCAAATATTCCGGCTTCTGTGTAGGATGCTTTCCTTCTGTCTTCTCGGATAGCTTTGTCAATGAACCTGTCCACACATCCTTCATCTGTTTACCATCATTCATTTCTTTCATTTTCTGATAATTAAAAAAATGCCGAGACCTCTTTTCATTCTTCCTTGCCCATAAGATAGTCTCGGTAGAATGTGTGAAGCATCGACATGCTAAGTTTGGTGGTGGGTTTGTTTTCTGCCATGTAATATTATTGATTATTTTGAAGTCTTCCTGCTCCAATGCCATACCAATCGAATATATATTGTGTAATGTTCCTGATATCCATATTGTGCCATTTGGCTTTAGTACTTTCTTACATAACCTAATCCACTTTCTGTTAAACTTATGTTTTTCTTCGACACTGGTTCCGCCTTCTGAAAGCTTATCCCATGAGCCTTTATTTACTGAAACCATCTTTCCACCCTGACAGGTAATTCCGTCATTACTTAAAAAATATGGTGGATCCGCAAATATCATATCTACAGATTCCGGTTTCATTTTTGTTAGAATTTTAATTGAATCACCTACAATCAACTGTGATTCATCAGTCTCAAAGTATAATGGCACTTTTTTAGTAAATAAGTTATCCATTATATGTCTCCTTGTTTTTCTGAACTAAATACGAATCTTTACAAACAGATGCATTATCTCCATTTAATAATTGCATATAATCACTTCTTCGCCAACTCGGTTAGAAGCATCTGAATTAATCATACGCTTTACGCTTACAACATCTATCTTATAATCCTTATTTCCATACAACTCATTTATCAACTCTGTATTATGATTCGTGAGCATACAGTAGCAACCTCTGGCAGTTAATTCATCATAAAGTTTCGCTAATCGCTTGTGACTTTCTATATCAAAACCTTCTTTTGTGTAAGATTCAAAGGATGTAGGATTCAAAGGTGCATACGGACTGTCTATAAATACAAAATCGCCTTTCTTTGCATTCTTACAAGCCTGTTCAAAATCACCATCTATAATAGTTACTCCCCTAAGATACTCTGATGTAGCTATAATAACATCTTCATCAACAGAAACCCTGCGACTATTATTATATGGAACATTAAATAATCCCTTGCCATTCACCCGATATAATCCATTAAAACAATGCTTATTTATAAATACAAATAATGCCGCCAGCTCTACATCATATTCAGACCGCATAAGCTTGTCATTATAATGTTCTCTGATAGAATAATAATACTTTTTCCCATCTTCCCACATATCATTATCCAGCCTGTTGACCTCTTTCAGGAAAGCATCAAGTTCATTACATATCGTTCTGTATGTGTTAATCAAAGCTTTATTTATATCGTTAATCAGAGCATTTGCAGGCAGTAGATCAAATATTACAGCGCCACCACCTACAAACGGCTCATAGTAATCATTATATTTTTCAGGCATTCTTTCTCTTATCTGCGAAATAAGCTGACGTTTTCCTCCAGCCCACTTCACAAATGGAGCGACACTTGAATTACTCATTTTGATTCCTCTTCTCTAGTCACTAAGTGACAAAATCTCATAAATTTATTATACTTGCTAACATAGAAAATAACAATCAAAACTTTCACTCCATGTTCATCCCATATAATTCCAATTACTTCTCAAAGACAAATATATACTCGTGTGCAAGAAGCAAAAAATTATTATTCTGTTTTTCCCAGTAACCAGTAGATTTACAATTATGCTGCTCTTTTATGATTATTTCTTTGTTGATAAATCCAACACGCAAAAAACACTCCATCATACGAAATCCTAACGGAACAACTTTTCCACATTTTCTTATATCACCAATCATAACAGCACACATCTTTCCCTTTTTCAACACACGATATGCCTCATTTGCCACCTTATCCATTGCATCTATGAATGGCTTTGCTCCCAACATGGAAATATCCCCTTCTATGCCTTCGCTGTACTTTATGATATCAGCATATGGTGGATGAGTGCAGATAAAATCTATATGTGCATCTTTGATAAAATGCAAATCTGCTGCATTTCCCTCCCGTATATATATTTTTGAACTTGTATCACATTGGAATTGTAAATTTGTTTCTGAAATTGAAACTGACTGCGGATTAATATCTATACCTACCGCATTACGATCTAGTAGTTTTGCCTCAACCAGTGTGGTTCCACTACCCATGAATTGATCTAAAATCCAGTCACCTGGTTTAGAATATCGAAGTATCAGATTTCTTGGTACATATGGTGACCAATTTCCCCTATACTTTCCTGAATGCGTTGCCCAACTTCCTCTGTCCGGAAACGACCAGATTGTTGTTGGTTCAAGCTTGAAATTATTTGGTTGTAAACTTATAAGTCATGCCCCCTTCTTCTTGATTTGAATACATCTTAATGCCTCTTGCATTAATGACATAACTAATTTTACCTCAGGTTAATTAAAAAAGCCATCTCTTTTTTCTTTCACAATAAGTGAATTTTTATCTCATTCATAGCATGAGATAATATTCACAAATAGTGAAAGAGGTGTAGCTATGCATTTTAATAATGATTCTGACCTATATCGTACTATAGGTTCAAATATAAAACATTATAGACAACAAGCTAATTTAACACAAATGCAGCTTGCAGAAAAGGCTCAAATCAGTATCAGTTATCTTTCTAAAATTGAAGCTTCTGGTTGTGATAAAAGTCTTTCCATTTCTGTACTTAATCAGATTGCAAATGTACTCAATGTTGAAATCAATGACTTTTTTAAGGAGGTAAGCATATAATGAAATATGATGATATGCTAAATTTTGTTTTAAAACTACCATTTGATACTATGACAGAAGTATACAATAATGGTAAACAGTCTATATTAATTTTTCGTCCCAGTACTCTACCCAAGCGTTTCAAGGACTATGATGTAAATAAGAATTTTCAGATTTTTCTTAAAATAGGAAATGATAAGCCGTTCCGACCTAATCATCTTCGACTGCTTATAGACCTAAAGTTACGTGCCAGAGAACTGCCTCAATGTAGAAAAGAGCTGCTAATTGCTTTTGATAAAATATTTTATGGTGTAGAACCATTAGAGGCTATTCAACCTCTCAATAACATTCATTTTACACAATATATTAATCCAATTGATATCACAGCAGTTCTTGCTCAACTGTTCATAATTGAACAGAATATCGGATATGGTAATAAAAGTACTTTTAATCCGCCAGCTCTTTATATCCATGGATGGATAAGAACTTTTATCGCTTCCGACCAGGAAATAGACCAGATTGTGTATCGAATTTGCAGAAATACGCCACCTGCTGTTAAATACACTTGTCAGAATAATAAAAACCATTCGAAGTATAATCCTGATGCAGAATTGTTATGGTATCTCAATTAACTCTATAGCAATCTGTCAAGCCATTATGACAGATTGCTATTTTTAGTTCTCTTTCAGCCTTAAATTTATGTCGTTGTATCATCCTCTTCATTATCTGCAATTTCTGGTATTCCACTTCCAATAGCAGAATGAACTCCTATTCCAGCTCCAATTATTGCTGTAGCTCCCAATATTCCCCATAAAATCTTCATTCCTATTCTATCAAGGAATTTCTTATTCTGTAAATCTGATAAAGCTATTTTATCTGCAACTGCAATCATATCTTCAGTTATAGCTTTTCTATCTTCCTCTGATGTACTCTCCATCTCCATCCTTTTTGATAACGCCTCAAGAATTGTTTGATAACCATGAATGACTGCTGCTTGACTTTCTCTATTGTCTTGAAGAATATTGTCACACATTTGCATGTAGTTCGATATTGCAGCTTTTCCAAAATCTGCAAACTCAGGAAATTGGTTAATTATTGCTATTGCAACTTCTTTATCCATATAAGGAATCATTGACGCAAACTGCATAATTTTATCTTTTGACAAATTACGAAAAGAATCGATTTTTAAAGCTCTCTTTACAGTATCTTCGGAAACATACCTTTTGGGCAATTTATTTAACATATATATATCCCCTTTAAAAAATTGTTAATTTTATTATACCTTACTGCCGCCAAGATGACATTTTCAAATGTATATGATGAATGGACGAAGCGTAAGTTTCCTACAATTTCTGAATCTAATGTAAAAGGATATACTACATCGTATAAGACATGTGAATCCCTTTACAACAAAGCATTTAAGGATATCAAACTTGTTGATTTACAGACAGTTATTGATACCTGTGGAAAGAATTATCCCACACTAAGGAAAATCAAAGTATTGTTTAATCAGCTATATGATTACGCCTTAAAGAATGATATATGCAACAAAGATTATTCAAGCTATGTAGATGTTGTTCAGTACAAGGATCGCAATCCTAACAAATACGATAGAAACAAATTCGAGAAAAATGAGATTGACCTTCTATGGGAGCAGAAAGAAGACAAATATTATCAGATAGTATTGATGCTCATATATAGTGGAGTCAGAATTTCAGAACTGCTCGATTTAAAGAAAGAAAATGTTCATCTGGATGAACAGTATTTTGATGTTATCTGTAGTAAAACAGAGAATGGTATCAGAAAAGTTCCAATCGCCGACAAGGTTCTGCCATACTACAAAACCTGGTATGAATCCTGCCCCGAATGTGAATATCTGCTTCATACAGAAGACGGAAAACATTTTGAATACAGGAACTACTATGATAGCTATTTCAAGCCACTTATGGAACAACTTAATATTAATCGTACACCACATTGCTGCAGACATACATGTATATCTATGTTGGCAGAAGCCGGTATTAATCAGACGATTATCAAAAAGATTGCGGGGTACTCAGGTGCAATGACACTCACAGCGAAAGTGTATACCCACTTTGATATAAAGGAGCTTGTAGATGCGATTAATCAGATTTAAAAAAAAAGGACATTTCCCAGTATCGCTACTGAAAAATGTCCTATACATATCAATATATTTGTTGCATACCTGTTGCATATGTGTTGCATTCGATGTAAATTCCAGCACATCTGACAACTTTCCACAACCTCTGTAACCCTTGAAATATGGGCTTTTCTTGATATATGCGTTCTTGTAATTCTTTTGCAAAAAGAATTTATTATCTCTTTGAGAACTGTGGTGCACGACGAGCTGCCTTTAAACCATACTTCTTTCTTTCCTTCATACGAGGATCTCTTGTTAAGAAGCCAGCCTTCTTTAATAATGGACGGTATTCTTCTGAATCAACTTCAAGAAGAGCTCTTGAGATACCGTGTCTGATAGCACCGGCCTGACCTGTGTATCCACCACCGTGTACATTTACAAGAACATCAAACTTTTCAGTTGTTTCTGTTAATGCTAAAGGCTGCTTTACAACAACCTTGAGTGTTTCAAGACCGAAATACTCATCAAGTGATCTCTTATTGATTGTAATGTTACCGTTACCCGGTACTAAATATACTCTAGCAATACTGCTTTTTCTTCTACCTGTTCCGTAGAACTTTCCGTTTGCCTTCTTAGCCACTGTCATTTCCTCCTTATTTGTCCTTTAATTAAAACTTTAAAACTTCCGGCTTCTGAGCTGCCTGATCATGATCAGGTCCTGCATATACATGAAGCTTTGTATACATCTGTCTGCCTAAAGGTCCCTTTGGAAGCATTCCCTTAACAGCGAGTTCGATAACTCTCTCAGGCTTCTTTTCCATCATTTCCTTTAATGTTGTTTCTTTCATACCACCAACATAGTCTGAATGATGATAGTAAATCTTCTGATCTAACTTCTTACCTGTAACCTTAACCTTATCAGCGTTGATTACGATAACGTTGTCACCACAGTCGATGAACGGTGTGTAAGTAGGCTTGTTCTTTCCTCTTAAAACACTAGCAACCTGTGATGCTAAACGACCTAATGTATAATCTGCAGCATCAACTACATACCATTTTCTTTCAACTGTTGATGCACTAGCCATATAACTTTTCATTGGTTTTCCTCCTGAAATGATTGCTTTTATTGCATTCTATTAATTCTAATATGATTGATATTAAATGCTTCTCCGGGGCTTTGGTTAAGCACTTAACTCATAGTTTAAGGACACGCACTTATGCCATGTCACATTTAACAATTATATAACACACGTCCGAGTGTGTCAATCTATTTTTCGTATGAAAACGAAATTTTTCCGGACTTATCCACAAAATCTTTTGAAATTGAAGGATTATCCACAGCTCTATACTCTGCATCATCGCCGTCCACATACTCAATGTTCATCAATGTCAGTCCCTGCGGCGGAGCAGTCTGTCCCGCGGCAGTACGGTCTTTAGCTTCAAGCATCTGCGCCACATCGTCTGCGCTCAACTGTCCCTTACCGACCTGAACCAATGTTCCTGCGATAATCCGCACCATGTTGTATAAAAATCCGTTTCCGGTAATCCGTATCGTAAACATTTTTGCACCATAGGCGTCCTGCTCTGAAATTTCAAGTCCATAGACATGCCGCACGGTCGTTTCCGTCTGTGTCCTCACACAGCAGAAGCTTTTAAAATCGTGTTCCCCGACAAGCAGTGCCGCCGCTTCCCGCATACGGACAGTGTCCAGTTTTCCCGGTACGTGCCATGCATAATTTCGCTGCTGTGGAATCGGAAACGGGGTATTTAAAATTTTGTATTCATACGTCTTTTTGGTATTGCAATGGCGCGGGTGAAAGTCACCTTTTACTTCACGGGATTCCAAAATGCTGATTTCTTCCGGCAGATACCGGTTTAACGCATAACAGAAGCGGGAACCGGGAATTGTCGATTCCGTATCAAAGACAGCCACATTGCCAAGTCCGTGCACGCCTGCATCGGTTCTGCTTGCCCCTGTGACATGCAGTTTTTCACCGGTCAGCGCATAAATCGCCGTATCCAGTTCTTTTTCGATTGTGGGCGCATTGGGCTGAATCTGCCAGCCGCTGTAATGCGTTCCGTCATATGCAACGGTCAGTTTAATTCTTTTCATACCTCTCTCCATTTAGATGACTCTGCCGCCCAGTGCCGTATTAATGCCAATCATCACTATCAGATACCCAGCCAGCACAAGATATGCGATTTTATCATTTTTGCCGTAGCGCAGTGGTTTCATTTTTGTTCGTCCCTCCGAACCGTGGTAACAGCGGGCTTCCATCGCCATTGCCAGTTCATTTGCACGGCGGAATGCCGAAATAAACAGCGGAACCAGAATCGGAATCATTGCCTTTGCGCGCTTCATCAGATTGCCGCTTTCAAAATCGGCGCCGCGCGCCATTTGTGCTTTCATGATTTTATCAGTTTCTTCAATCAGAATCGGAATAAAGCGCAGGGCAATCGACATCATCATGGCGATTTCGTGAACCGGTACATGAAATACTTTTAAAAATCCAAGTCCTTTTTCCAGTCCGTCCGTCAAATGGGTCGGTGTCGTAGTCAGGGTCATCAGCGATGAACCCATAATCAGGAATATCAGGCGCACCATCATAAATGCTGCCAGATAGATACCTTCTTTAGTAACCGTCAGTTTCCAGATGTGAAAGACCGGCGTTCCTTCCGTTAAAAACAGATTGAAAATGACACTGAACAGAATCAGTATTACAACCGCCTTTAAGCCTTTTACAATAAATTTAACAGGCACTTTTGACAATTTAATGACTGCCGCCAGAAATACGGTAACCCCCAGATACAGCCACACGCTTTTTCCCAAAAACAGCGTGATAATAAAAATCAGCGTTCCCATGAGTTTTACACGCGGGTCCAACCGGTGAATCACCGAATCTGTCTGATAATATTGTCCGATGGTAATATCTCTTAACATAAATTTGTGTTCCTATGCCTTTCCATGAATCCCTTTTAAATTCTTCAAAATGCTCTGTCTGGCTTCCTCTACAGTAATGGCATTGACATCAACGGCAAAGCCAGCATTTTTTAAATCATTCATAATATAAGTTACCTGCGGCGCCGCAAGTCCGATCTGCTCCAATTCCCTGTATCTTGCAAAAATATGCTTCGGTGTGTCATCATACATCAAAACACCGTCATTCATTACCATAATGCGGTTCACATATTTTGCCACATCTTCCATGCTGTGGGATACCAGAATTACCGTAATGCCGGTTTTTTCTTTTAAATCTTTAATGCTGTCTAAAATTTCATCTCTGCCCTTCGGGTCCAGACCTGCTGTCGGTTCGTCCAGTATCAGCACGTCCGGGCGCATCGCAAGCACACCGGCAATCGCAACACGTCTTTTTTGTCCGCCCGATAAATCAAACGGCGACTGGTAATAGAGATTTTCGTCCAGTCCGACAAGGCGCAGTGCCTCAAATGCACGCAGTTCCACTTCCATTTTCGGCAATCCTAAGTTCTTTGGTCCGAAGCAGACGTCTTTAAATATGTCAGTTTCAAACAGCTGGTGTTCCGGGTACTGGAATACCAGTCCTACTTTACTGCGCAGCATTTTCATATCAAAATCTTTATCATAAATATCCATGCCATTAAAATAAATCGCACCGCTGGTTGCCTTCACCAGTCCGTTCAAATGCTGGATAAAAGTTGATTTTCCCGACCCGGTATGACCAATCAGTCCGATAAAGTCCCCGTCGTTAATGACACATTTTACATTTTTTAATGCCTGTTTTTCAAATCCTGTACCGATTTCATAGGTATAACTGATGTTATCAACAATAATGGACATTTCTTCCTCATTTCCACTGTATTTATACAGCCCTGTTCTTTACACATTTTATTTCAACTTCATAAGTTCGTCAATCAATTCCTGATTGGTCAGGATTCCGCTGCGTATCGGAACACCGCTTCTGCTTAATTCATAAGCCAGCTCTGTCACCTGCGGAACATCAAGCCGTAGCTGCTTTAATTCTTCTACCCTTGAAAAAATCTGGCGCGGTGTGCCTTCCATCACAACTTTTCCTTCATCCATCACAAAAACACGGTCGGCATCAATGACTTCTTCCATATAATGTGTAATCAGAATAACCGTTACGCCCTCTTTCCGGTTTAATTCATGCAGTACCCGCATGACATCTGCCCTGCCGTGTGGGTCTAACATTGCGGTCGGCTCGTCCAATATGATACATTTCGGCTTCATTGCCACAATTCCCGCAATCGCTACACGCTGTTTCTGTCCGCCGGATAATTTATTCGGCGACGCTTTCCGGTACTGGTACATACCAACAGCCTTTAAGCTTGCCGCAACACGTTCCCAGATTTCTTCTGTCGGTACACCGATATTTTCCGGTCCGAAACCCACTTCTTCTTCAACCAGCGTACAGATAATCTGATTGTCCGGATTCTGAAAAACCATGCCGGCACGCTGACGGACATCCATGACGTTGTCTTCATCGGAAGTATCCAGTCCGTCTACTAAAATCGTCCCTTCTGTCGGAAAAAGAAGGGCATTGATATGTTTTGCAAATGTGGATTTTCCGGAGCCGTTGTGACCTAAAATGGCAATAAATTCTCCCGGCTGGATATCCATGTTGACGTGGTCCACGGCAGTTGTAATACCTTCCACATTACCTTCTTCATCACGTCTGATATATTCAAATGTAAGGTCTTTTGCTTTTACGATTCCCATAATTCTCCTTATATTTCTGCAATATGTACAAAAAGGAAGCTATGCATCCGAAAACACATAGCTTCCCAATCATCTACAATAAAATTATACTAACTCAAGAAGTACTTCCATTGCAGCATCGCCTTTTCTTAAACCAATCTTAACGATTCTTGTATAACCACCCTGACGGTCAGCATACTTTGGAGCGATTTCATCAAATAATTTATTTGTAAGGTCAACTGTCTTTGTATTCTTCTTTCTTCCAGCAGCAGCTGTCGGAACTTCTGTTACCTTGTAGAGAACCTTATCCATCTGCTTTCTAGCATGAAGTCTTGAAGGTAAATCCTTCTTGATTTCCTTTTCTACAGTATCATAAACAGTAACTTTCTTACCGTCTACAACTTCCTTCACTCTCTTGCCTTCAGAATCCTTCTTCGGAACCTTTGCAGAAACTGTAACTGTTTCGTAGTTATCCTTTTCCTTTACAGCAAGTGTGATAAGCTTTTCAGCCATCTTGCGAACTTCCTTCGCTCTTGCTTCTGTTGTAACGATCTTACCGTTTTCGATTAATGCTGTAACCTGACTTCTTAATAAAGCCTTTCTCTGGCTTGAATTTCTACCAAGCTTTCTATACTTTGCCATTTTAAACCTCCATTTGTAACCCATATACATGCGCGTATGGACTTACTGCATATGCGTTTTCTCTACAAATATTCTACTATGAACGCGGATCTGCCGCATTACATACAACTACTTTACCGAACGTGTCTTTCACGCTCTGAATGGTCTGCCCTGTGGCAGTCTGCATTAGTCTTCGTTTGGACTAAGCTGTAAATTTAACTCTTTTAACTTTAAAAGTACTTCGTCTAATGACTTCTTACCAAGGTTTCTAACCTTCATCATGTCATCAGGTGTCTTATTGCAAAGCTGCTCAACCGTATTGATGCCGGCTCTCTTTAAGCAGTTGAAAGAACGAACTGATAATTCAAGGTCTTCGATACTCATAGACAGTACCTTGCTTGATTCATCTTCCTGCTGTTCTACCATAACTTCTGCCTTTGCAGCATTTTCTGAAAGATTAATAAACACCTTTAAATGCTCACTGAGAACCTTTGCGGCAAGGCTTAATGCCTCATCCGGTGCAATTGTTCCATTTGTGAAAATATCAAGTGTTAATTTATCAAAATCCGTATCCTGTCCAACACGTGTATTCTGTACAGACATATTTACACGTTCAACCGGTGTATAGATAGAGTCTACTGCGATAACACCGACAGGCTGGTCTTCTTTCTTATTCTTTTCTGAACTTACATAGCCTCTGCCGTTTGTAATTGTAAGTTCCATTGATAACTTGCAATCAGCACCGTTTAAGTGTGCAATTACAAGATCAGGATTAATAATTTCAATATCAGGGTCAACCTGAATATCAGATGCCTTAACGACACCTTCGCCTACGAAATCAATATGTGCTTCCTTCGGTTCTACTGAACTGCTGTTATTCTTAATTGCTAACTGCTTGATGTTCATGATGATTTCTGTCACATCTTCCTTTACTCCTGGAATTGAACTGAACTCATGAAGGACGCCTTCAATCTTGACACTGCTTACAGCAGTACCAACTAATGAGGAAAGCATAATTCTTCTAAGGGAATTACCAAGTGTTAAACCGTAACCTCTCTCAAGTGGTTCTACTACAAATCTACCGTACTTGCCATCTTCAGACACATCTGTCATCTCAATCTTTGGCATTTTGAAATTAAAATCTGCGTCAACCATGTATAGCCCCTCCTTTTGGGTTTTAAAAGTTTTATTCTTGCAATTGTCATTTTAGGATATTATCAGTATACTCCTAAACTTGCTGTATCAGCCACCGGAAAGTGATACCGAATCCTCTTTCCGACGACTGATAGCAACAATCTAAATTACTTAGAATATAACTCGACGATAAGCATTTCGTCTACAGGAACATCAATAGCTTCTCTTGTAGGTAACTGTACAACAGTTCCCTTCAGAGCATCTCTGTCAGCTTCGAGCCATTCTGGAACGAGTCTGCCGTTTGTAGCTTCAAGAATTTCCTTATATCTTGTTAAAGACTTAGACTTTTCTCTGATTTCGATTACATCGCCAGCCTTTACTAAGTATGAAGGAATGTTAACGCTCTTACCGTTTACAAGTACATGCTTGTGATCTACGATCTGTCTTGCTTCTCTTCTTGTTCTTGCGAAACCTAATCTGAAGATAATGCTGTCAAGTCTTGATTCGAGCATAACCATAAGGTTTTCACCAGTCATACCCTTCATCTTTTCAGCCTTCTTATAGTAGTTTCTGAAAGGCTTTTCTAATACACCGTAGATGAACTTAGCTTTCTGCTTTTCGCGAAGCTGCATACCATACTCGCTAATCTTTCTTCCGGCATTCTTAGCCTTTCTTCTTGATTTCTTATCTATTCCTAAATATACAGGATCTAAGTCAAGAGAACGACATCTCTTGAGCACAGGTGTTCTATTCACTGCCATCTTAACATTTACCTCCTAATTAAACTCTTCTACGCTTTGGTGGACGACAACCATTATGTGGAACAGGAGTAACGTCCTTGATACTTGTAACTTCAAGACCGCAAGCAGAAAGTGCACGAATAGCAGCTTCTCTACCTGAACCAGGTCCCTTAACCATAACGTCTACAGACTTTAATCCGTGAACTAATGCAGCCTTTGTTGCTGTTTCAGCAGCCATCTGTGCAGCGTAAGGAGTAGATTTCTTAGAACCTCTGAATCCAAGTCCGCCGGCACTTGCCCATGATAAAGCATTACCTTCTGCATCTGTTAATGTAACAATTGTATTATTAAAAGAAGACTGAATATGAGCCTGTCCTCTTTCAACGTTCTTCTTAACACGCTTCTTTGTCACTTTTTTTGTAA
>OGGA01000110.1_pt1 | contig 61187 bp, 53 predicted proteins | sample 1571041 | NCBI WGS metagenome assembly OGGA01 (sample SAMEA2582057, study PRJEB24529) | metagenome | biome: Human gut stool | place: China | collected 2011 | reverse complement strand
CGAACAGGCTCTTTCGGTTTTGATACTTTCTTTTGTCTTCCCATGCTGTTATATGCTTTTATTTGTTTCTATTTTATGTCCCCATTCGGGTTTCTCTGAGGTCAAAGTTATAAAGATTATTTTGTTTCACGTAACAAACGTGCAACAAAAATGCACCAAAAATAGATTTTTAACAGTCAAGGAAATAAAAGAAATCAAATCAAATAAGTATCTTTGTATCAATGGAATAACGTGTATTTTCTTTGATTTATTACGACTTTGTTTTACGCCATAATATCCTCTATTTCGTGGGCTTCTACGTGCTATTGCTCTTCGACATCGTGCTCTGCATACAGGTGGAGAACCTGACGGCTATCACCGCCAGTGAGCAGACGATGGCGGCATATTTGCAGAACTCGTTCTTCTCGGCAGGGTATCTGATGGCAGCAAGTATCGTGGCTTTGAAGTGTCTGAACTTAGTTCCAGACCTTGCGGCATGGATGATACCAGAGGGCGATACCGCATTCTCTACCAGAAACTTCGGTGAGGGTGTGGCACAGCAAGCCAAAATGTCGGCACAGGGGACACTTGCCCATGTGATGCACTGATAAAGGTAAAAAAGTAAAAGAGTGAAAAAGGTAAAAAACATTATAGCAATGGTAATCAAGAATTTAGAGAATAAGGTGAAGTTGGTGACTATCATCTGTAGCCTGTTTCTGGTTGGGTGTGTGCTGATAAGTATCAGTAGCATCTGGACGGCGAAGAATATGGTGGTGGATGCACAGAACAAAATCTATGTGTTGGACGGCAATGTACCAATTTTGGTGCAGCGTACGACGATGGATGAGACATTGGATGTGGAAGCAAAGAGCCATATCGAGATGTTCCATCATTATTTCTTCACATTAGCACCAGATGACAAGTACATCAAATACACGATGGAGAAAGCCATGTATCTGGTGGATGAGACAGGATTGGCGCAGTACAATACGCTGAAAGAAAAGGGTTTCTACTCCAACATCATGGGAACCAGTGCCGTGTTCAGCATCTTCTGTGACAGTATCAAGTTCAACAAGGAGAAGATGGAGTTCACCTACTACGGCAGACAGCGCATCGAGCGCAGAACCAATGTGCTGACCCGTGAACTGGTGACGGCAGGACAGTTGAAACGAGTGCCGAGAACTGACAACAACCCACATGGATTGCTGATAGTGAACTGGCGAACCTTGCTCAACAAGGATATTGACCAGAAGACGAAGAGCAACTATTGAAGGTAAAAGGGTAAAGAAGTAAAAAGGTAAAAAAGAAATAACGATGAACACAAAAGGATTTAAGCAGATGCTCATTGGGGAGAAGATGCCCGACAAGGACGATCCCAAATACAAGGAACGCTATGAGCGAGACGTGAGAGCTGGAAGAAAGTTTGCCAGGATGTGCAGAATCGACAAGGCTGCAGCCAAGGTGCAGAAATTTGCCGACTTGCATAAGACAATGTTCCTGGTCATCGTGTTCGGTTTTGTAGGTGTGAGCTTCAGTTTCAACATCTATCGCATGGCAAGAGCTTATCACTATCAGGGAGAGCGATGCACCGCCACGGAGAGGCAGGACTCGCTGATAAAGGCTCGCCATCAGAATATGGGGAATGCAAAGAACATAGTAAGAACCAATGAGGATGCACGCCATCCTCATAAAGACAAATAACGATGAAGCTGACAGAAAGAATCAATTTCAGACAACCCAAGTACATGCTACCTGCGATTGTCTATCTTCCACTGCTCGGTGCATCCTACTTTATCTTCGACCTCTTTGATACCAAGGTGGCGGAGAAGAAGGATGCCAATATGCAGACCACGGAATATCTGAATCCGAATCTGCCACAAGCCCATATCAAGGGCGGTGACGGTATTGGAGGCAAGTATGAAAATATGTTGAATGCCTACGGCAAGATAGAAGATCATAGTGCCGTGGAGAATATAGACCGAGACAATGAGCAAGAAAAAGAAGAATACCAAAGCAAGTATTCGGATGCAGAACTGCAACAGTTGGATGCCGAAGCCAAGAGGCAAGCAGAAATGGAAAAACAGAGAGAAGCACAAGAAGCCCATGAGCGACAAAGAGAGAACGAGGCGTTGACAGAGCTGAACAAGGCACTTGCCGAAGCAAGGCTGAAGGGACAACAAGCCACGCAACAGAACTCATCGCCTTCTGCAGTAGCATCCGATGAAACAACAGCCACAGCCAAGGGCGGTATCAACATTGAAGGCAAGATCAAAGTGAATGAAAATGCCCGAAAGGAAGCAGACGAGAATGACAAGCCAAGTGAAGTGGTGAAAAAGGTGAAGACATCATCGGATTACTTCAATACATTGGCAGTGAATGAGAAAGAGCCGACCCTGATAAAGGCTATCATTGACGAAAATGTGAAAGCCGTGGATGGAAGCCGTGTGCGTTTGAGACTGTTAGATGATGTGGAAATCGGTGAAATGGTGGTGAAGAAAGGCGCATACCTGTATGCCACCATGAGCGGTTTCAGTTCGCAACGAGTGAAAGGCACGGTAAAAAGTGTGCTGGTGGATGATGAGATAGTGAAAATCAATCTGTCACTATATGATACAGACGGCTTTGAAGGCTTGTATGTGCCAAGCAGCCAGTTCCGTGAGACCACCAAGGATGTGGCAAGCGGAGCCGTGACTGGCAATGTGGATATGAACACCACCAATACAGGCAGCAGTTTTTCACAATGGGGCATGCAGACCATGCAGAATGCCTATCAGAAAACAAGTAATGCCATAGGCAAGGCTATCAAGAAGAATAAAGTGAAACTGAAATATGGCACCTTTGTGTACTTGATAAACAGCAAAGACACCAAGAGCAAGTAAACATTAAACACTACAAAGTAAACATTACACCCATATGAATATCAAGAAGACCATTGGCGCACTGATGATGTGTGCAATAAGTGCCACTCCGATGATGGCACAACAGACCAGTGCGGAGAGCTATCATCCCTGCACCTACCAGGAGATGGAGCAGCTGACCGTGAACGAGCAAGTGACAACAGTCATTACGGCAAGTGAACCCATCCGCTTTGTGGATATATCCACCGACAAGATAGCAGGAGACCAACCCATCAACAATACCGTGCGACTGAAACCCAAAGAAGGAATGCATGAAGATGGTGAAGTGCTTGCCATCGTGACCATTGTGACAGAACGCTATCGCACCCAGTATGCGCTACTCTATACCACCAGACTGCAAGAGGCAGTGACGGATAAGGAGATACAACAGATAGAGAAGAATGCCTATAATAATCCTGCGGTCACATTGTCCTCTACGGACATGGCTCGATATGCTCGTCAGATTTGGAGTTCGGAAGCCCATGTGAACAATGTGAAGACCAAAGCCCATAAGATGGTGATGCGACTGAACAACATCTATTCATCGGGCGACTATTTCTTCTTGGACTTCTCGGTGGAGAACAAGACAGACATACCGTTTGACATAGACCAAATACGATTGAAGTTGACGGACAAGAAGACCACAAAGGCAACCAACTCACAGATGGTAGAGTTGCATCCAGTCTTCACGTTGGAGCAGACTAAGCGTTTCCGGTATGGCTACCGCAATGTGATAGTAATTCGGAAAATGACATTCCCGAATGACAAGCAATTAACCATCGAAATGACGGAGAACCAAATCAGCGGTCGCACCATATCATTGAAAGTGAACTATAGCGATGTGTTGTCAGCCGACTCATTCAATCCGATTTTTCTAAAATAGCAATCATATCCAATGGAAGAAAGCAAGGAGCTACAAGGATTTTACAAGATATTCAGGGCGGTCATTTACATATCCGTGCTGATGGAGTTCTTTGAGTATGCCATAGACCCAAGGACGATAGACGGCTTTGGCGGTGTGGTGTGCGACCTGCACGACCGCATCAAGCTGTGGTTTATCTACCATGACGGGAACCTGGTGTATAGCAAGGTGGTGACATTTCTGTTGGTGTGCATCACCTGTGTAGGAACGAGAAACAAGAAACATCTGGAGTTTGATGCCCGAAGACAGGTGCTGTACCCACTGGTGAGTGGCGTGGGACTGCTGATACAGTCCGTGTGGCTCTTCGGCTATGCAATGGACACTCGTCTCTATGGCCTAAGATTGAACATCATCCTATATATGGTTGCAACCATCATCGGAACAGTGCTGGTGCATGTAGCTTTGGACAACATTTCGAAGTTCCTGAAAGAAGGACTGATGAAAGACCGTTTCAATTTTGAAAACGAGAGTTTTGAGCAATGCCAGAAGGAAGAATACAACAAGTACAGCGTGAATATCCCTATGCGCTACTACTATAAGGGTAAATTCCGCAAGGGATGGGTGAACATCGTAAACCCATTCCGTGGCACCTGGGTTGTGGGTACGCCTGGTAGCGGTAAGACTTTTTCTATTATAGAGCCGTTCATCCGTCAGCACAGTGCAAAAGGCTTTGCCATGGTCGTTTACGACTACAAGTTCCCTACCTTGGCAACCAAACTGTACTACCACTATAAGAAGAACCAACAGTTGGGGAAACTGCCAGAAGGCTGCAAGTTCAACATCATTAACTTTGTGGATGTGGAATACTCCAAGCGAGTGAACCCGATACAGCAGAAGTACATCAACAACTTGGCGGCAGCGAGCGAGACCGCAGAGACACTGCTGGAATCACTGCAAAAAGGCAAGAAAGAAGGAGGTGGCGGCAGCGACCAGTTCTTCCAGACCTCAGCCGTCAACTTCCTCGCCGCCTGTATCTACTTCTTCATCAACTATGGCAAGGAACCATACGACAAGGACGGCAAGATGCTGATAGCGGAGAAAGTACTTGACCCGAAGACCATGCAGATGAAGCCGACCGGTAAGGTGTTTAACCATGCAGGAGAAGAAGTGGATCCAGCCTATTGGTTGGGCAAGTACAGCGATATGCCCCATATTCTGAGTTTCCTGAACGAGAGTTACCAGACCATCTTCAATGTGCTGGAGACCGACAATGAGGTAGCACCCTTATTGGGACCGTTCCAGACCGCCTTGAAGAACAAGGCAATGGAGCAGTTGGAGGGTATGATAGGTACACTGCGTGTCTATACCTCACGTCTTGCCACCAAGGAAAGCTATTGGATATTCCACAAGGACGGCGATGACTTCGACCTGAAGGTCAGTGACCCGAAGAATCCGAGTTATCTGCTGATAGCCAATGACCCAGAGATGGAGAGCATCATTGGAGCATTGAATGCCCTAATCCTCAACCGACTGGTGACACGAGTGAACACAGGGCAAGGCAAGAACATCCCTGTGAGCATCATCGTGGACGAGTTGCCTACACTTTACTTCCATAAGATAGACCGACTGATAGGTACAGCCCGAAGCAACAAGGTGAGCGTAGCTTTGGGTTTCCAGGAACTGCCCCAGTTGGAAGCCGACTACGGCAAGGTGGGTATGCAGAAGATCATCACCACCGTAGGCAATGTGGTGAGCGGTTCGGCACGAAGCAAGGAAACTCTGGAATGGCTATCCTCCGACATCTTCGGCAAGGTGGTGCAACTGAAGAAAGGCGTGACCATCGACAGAGACAAGACAAGCATCAACCTGAACGAGAACATGGACAGCCTTGTCCCTGCCTCCAAGATTTCGGACATGCCGACAGGATGGATATGCGGACAGACGGCAAGGGACTTTGTGGCGACCAAGACCGGCATGAATGGCAGTATGAACATACAGGAGAGTGACGAGTTCAAGACCAGTAAGTTCTATTGCAAGACCGACTTCAACATGGCAGACATCAAAAAAGAAGAAAGCGAGTATATGCCACTGCCCAAGTTCTACACCTTCAAGAGCCGTGATGAGCGTGAGCGCATCCTCTATAAAAACTTCGTGCAAGTTGGTGAGGACGTGAAAGCCATGATAGCAGAGATATTCAACAAGAAGAATGCCAAGTGACAAAACAATGACATCCTCAAAACCAAAACAACGTCCATGATAAAAAAGATAAAGACATACATTCTCCTAACGCTCTTGCTGCTGTGCCAAAATATCATGGCACAGAACAAGACACCCTCAACAGATAGCCCAGGCCAAAGCGACTTGGGCATCTTCGCATTACCTCCCTTAGAACGAGCGGTGCGCTGCATCAAGTATTACGAGGGATGGCACGATATTAAGCGCAACTATCCCTATATCGGATGGGGACATCGGATTTTGCCGCATGAGAAGTTCAGCAAGAACCTCACCTATCAGCATGCCGATTCTCTGTTGCGTTCAGACATTACCAAGTTATGCGTCATGTTCCGCAAGTATGGCAAGGACTCACTACTCCTTGCCGTACTTGCCTACAATGTCGGCCCCTACAAAATATTAGGGAACAAAAGATTTCCGAAGAGCCGTCTCCTGCAAAAGATTGAACGAGGATTGCGTGACATAGAAAAAGATTACCTTGACTTTTGCAGATGGAGAGACAAATGCATTCCGTCCATCAAAAGGCGAAGAATGACAGAACTTCAATTGTTATACATCCCATAAAAATACGATAATACTCCATTGGGCATCGAAGTAGTTCTGCGTTGCCTATCGAAGTTATACTTCATCGACACTTCAAGTATATTGGCTTAAAAACATACAAAAGTTGTATGAAAACAGCATTTGTGTACATAAAATTTCTGAGATATTAAAGAAATTAGAGTTAAATGAGCTTAAATTCATGTTGAAGATTGATATTTTCTGTCATTTCTTGTCTTTTCTCAATAAATTTTCGTACTTTTGCAGTCGGATTGTATAGCCAGACCGCAGTTGTCGCTGTAAGACGAGTTCTTTCATGATGACCGAGTCGGCAGCCTACGCCGTGCTGAGTGTAGTGAAGTCAACCATGACATATCTATACGAAAGCGGGCTTTGGGTGGGAAGACAATCCAGACATAATGGAAGGCGTTTATCGACGCTGTGTTTGAGACACACTGAAATCTTCCAAAACAATCAGTATCAAAGTCTCGAATATGGTCAACGGTAGATGTCCCGGGTGTGATTATATCAATCCCGTGGAGACCTTGTAAGCATGAATTGTACCCTTTTGGGTGCAGTTAAATGTTTTATATAGGTCTCTTTGCGGTAGTGATTTTCATATCGGCGTGGGCTCTGACGTTGTCTGTTCGACTTTGATAGGCAGTTGGAAGAGCCTCAGTGTGTGGAATGGACAACAGGACGATTCCACGCTTTTTTTGTCGCAATTTAACGGATTTCTGTCTAGAAAAAAGTTAGCACCGATATGAAAGTCGATGAATGGACATCAGAAGATGTACACACCTCAGGAGGTGGTGAATTCCCTCCTTGCGCTGGACTTACCTTCAACGCCCTCCCCGAAGCTCAAAGCACTGTTTCCGCCGAGAGTTCACAAACAGGGGTGTCCACCAGAAGTGTCCATATAGCAAGTAAGCCTAAAGCACAAAAAGAGGAAGAATTTCCTCATTGGTATGCCTTACGCACCACCTATGGTAGAGAGAAAAAAGCATACGACTACATGACTGCCAAAGGTATCACGGCTTTCTATCCTACTACAGATACTGTAAAACTTATAAAAGGTAAGCGCAAAGTTGTTACCGAGTCACGTTTACCTAACATCTTCTTCGCCTACGGTACCGAAGAACAACTCAAATCTTTCGTTTACGACAACGTAAACCTCCCATTTCTCCGCTTTTATTATCGTCACGTCCACATTGGGCGCAGAATAGAGAAGATTCCTATGATAGTTCCAGACTATCAGATGGAAAGTCTCAAAATCATCTGTGCTGCCGATGCGGATAACACAATCGTGTCATTAATCGAAGTGCCAAAGTTCGAGAAAGGACAGTTGGTAAGGGTTATAGATGGAGCGTTTAAGGGAGTGATAGGAAGAGTTGCAAGGTGGCATGGACAGCAGAGAGTAGGAGTTGTGGTTGATGAACTGGTGACGGTGGTGACGGCGTATGTGCCGAGTGCGTTTTTAGATAAAATATAAAATTTGATGATACGAGTTCTAAAATTTATTTTATTGTTTATTGCTTTTCCGTTATACATAAAGGCCAATACGGAAAAACTTCCGATTAATAGGCATTTTATAATTGTTGTTGATCAAACGATTAATAGTTCTAATAATAATTTAAGTGCTTTATATAAAGGACTTAGTTGTTGGCTGCAAGGAAAAGACCCATTACAATACATTGAACGTAATGCCTCTGTTGTACCACCATCTCTTAATTTTGACCAACAAAATGATGCAATCTCTCTTTTTGCATTCGGCATGCCAGGTAATGGTCATAAAATGAATAGCGAATATGGAAGAATTCACTCAGAATGTTGGAATGGAAGTAAGTCAGAGCAATATGTTTTTAAGGATGTGACAAAATCTTTAATTCATAAAAGAGAAAGATATATTAATGGTGAACGTGTGACTGCGTACAATGGACAGCATGACCAGATGTCGCTTCCGACTTTTCTTAGAGATTGCCTACGTCCTTTGTTTAATAGCCAAGATCCGCTTCATGTTATGATTAGTAATAATAGTGGTATTACAATGTCGCATTTTGTATATCCGCTAATTATGAACTTCATTTCTAAAGAAGAAACGGCAAATGAATATTATTTAATTCTTGTCAGTGATTTCAAGTCTGGTCAATACAGTAACAATGATCAGGATGATAAGAATACGCTATATAGTTTGATTTCTGGCAAATCGCATATAATGGCATATTTTGAGCGCCAAATCAAGTCAATGCGTGCGCCGTTTGTTCAGGCCGAATATTTACATTTTCAAGCTGGCGATTTAGGTGCAAGAGGTGTCAGGCTTATTCATAAAGATATAGTAATGAAGTCTCAACTTTATCTGAATAGCAGTCTTGAATTAAGCCAAAAGAGAGGAAATCAATTTAATCTTAGCGATGCTAATATTACATTTGATAAAGATAAGGCAACAACAATAGATAGTATTGGTATTATGATAATGGAAGGGAAAAAATTACTTTCATATCGTACTGTAGTTCGTGGAAATGACGAAATCGCTAAATTACTTACAGAAAAACGAGAATATGAAATCCCTGCCCAAACATCGATGGATTTGGGCCAGTCTTCTTTAGGAGACATTACTGTTAAGTATATATTTTTCACGATGTCACATGACAGTGAAGGAAATTCGGTTTTACCCGTATCGTTGACTTCACAACAAATCATAGCTAAAGAAAGCATAACATATATAGATCAAGAATTCAGAAGAACAATGACTATTGTACTAATCACTCTATCTATTATCATTATTATTGCAATAATGTATTGGTTGGGAAGAAAGAAGAAAGTTGTGGTTAACATTTCTCGCTTTGCTCAAAAGTATGTCAATGTAACAAAGGACAGAGGTGCGGTGGAATTGCCGTGCTGGTTTTACGTAAAAGACAATAACCTAAATAGGATTAAGGTTAGCGGAAGTGTGGAATGTTGTCGAAAGATGACTATTGGTGGTATGACAAAACTATATGTTAGATTGCAAGAAACCAAACCCGACGGATTTTGTTATTATGTTAACGGAAAAGAGTGTAACGATTTTCTTTACATACCACTTAAAGGTAAGAAATTCAGCTTCGAACTTGATATCAATATCAACCCAGACATCGTTGATGTTCGGCAGCTGCATACATGTAGCGTGATGATAGACTTCAAGGTGGAAACAACTGTTGGAGGATTGTTTAAGCATACCGATGCGGGTATCTCGCCGGAGGTGTACGACTTCTACTTCATTGAGGACCTCGGGCGCGCATGGGTGGGCTTCGACCCAGGAACATCGGGTTCATGTGTAGCTGTGGGCAATCCAAGCGGCGCGCTTAACGACCCGAGCATATCGCTTGTAGAGGTGAGTCAAGGCGAGACAATGACAAAAATCATACCTTCGCGCATCATCTTCAATAAGTCGTTTGCCGGTAAGTCCATTGATATGCTCCTGCCGGGTGTCGACTATGAGTATGGCATCGCAGCCGACCGCAACTGGAGAGCGTCGCGCAAGATGCCGCGATTCCAGAGTATCAAGAAGTTGCTCGGCTACAAGAAGGCTGAGGAGGACAAGATAGGGGTGATAGCAGGCGGCACGACGCTGAAGTTTTCCGGTGTAGACCTTGCTCATATGCTTATGCGCGGTCTCGACCACGACCTTATGGAGTATCTTAACAATATGTCGGGCATCGACCGACAGCGTGTCACGGACAATGGAGAATGCCCGCAGCGTGCCGTCGTAGCCATACCAAACAACTATACCTTGCCGAAGATTGAGGATATGATAGCGAGCGTGGAGCGTCTCGGCAAGTTTAAGGAGATACGTTTCATATACGAGGCAGAGGGTGTGTTATTCAACTATTTGCGAAAGACGTTCGGTCAAAAGCAGTCGGGCACGGAGACTGTCATGGTGTACGATATGGGTGGAGCGACAATCAACCTCACCGTGTTCCGCATCACCTACACCAGCAAGAATGGATCCACCTATTATAATATATCCACTCTCGGACGCATCGGCTACGCTGTCGGAGGAGACAATATTGACGTGGCTCTTATGGAGAATATCTTTGACATGGTATCTGTGAACATTGATTTATTCCCCGAAAAAGAGAAGATGCACGAAAAGGAGTATTACGAGGCTATGTTAGAACTCCGTAAGAAACGCCACGACTATGAGAAAAAGCACAAGACGGAGATTCTTGAGGCTATACTCGAACTTAAGAAGAACATTATCAATGCCCACCGTAGGGTCAAAGACCCCGGTCTGCTCGGTGCGTTGTTGGACAAGGAGTCCTTCCAAAACTTTGCGACCCGTCTGATTGGCAGTTTCTCCAGCCCTCGCATACCGCTTGTATTAGGCGACGACTTCACAAAGTCTAAGCTGGCCTCGCTGTTAGGTAGTAACGAACTCCGTAACTTTGTGTACAGTAGGGTAGAGGATGCCATTGACGAGATACTGAGCTATCCTGAGGTGAAGCAGGTGACGATAGACAAACTCATCTTTGCCGGACGAAGTACAATGTTCCCTGGTATACGCGAAAGGGTGGAGACAGAGGTGCGCCAGCACTCACGCCGCGTGAAGACACTTGACATCTTTGACGATGAGGAGATAAAGACATCCGTGGCTTATGGCGCTTGTTGGTATGGCATATACAACGGTCTTGTCACGCTTGATAATTCACGCCTCACAAGTGCTTATGGCTTCAAGCAAACCACCGGTACTGACTCTACCCTCAAGGTGCTGCTCAACCAGAACAGCGTGTTTGGCGATGACAACATGGTGCATGGTAGCATCGACATAGAGAGTCTCTTTGATGGTGACGGACAAACCGTGTCGTTCTATCAGATTATGGGCAGCGGAACAGGCAACGACTTGCTATCGGAGAAGAACCGTTACAAGGTTAACTACTTAACGGGCATTCCCGTCACGCAACTCACACAGAGTATCGGCATCGATGTGGGCAGAAACAATTTCGCCACATGCAGTGTAACGTTCGACACGGGTATGACCGAACGCCGCTCTGATCTCGATATTCAGACGCGTGACATCACGGAAGAGAACGATTGGGCGTATGTGTTCGCCACTACAGACGAGGAATCGGTAGAGCAGCCTGCAACGTCAGGCATATCGCGTTCAAATCAGCCGACTGAAAGGAAGCAGACCGCAGAGCGTATAGCTCCGATACAGTCGGGGCAATGGTATGATAATCTGGACAAGAACAAAAAGCGTAGGTTCTAACTTTAAATAAAAACATAAAAGAAATATTGTATGAGAAAGTTATTGTTTCTTCTACTCGTTTCCATTTCCTGCATTGTCAAGGCAGGAAATAATAAGCCAGTCACATACCTTTATCAGGGTGTTGATACCGAGTTTACCGATTCTGCGACGAAGCACAAGATACAGCTCCGCAAGAATGGGGTAATCTATGTAGACGGATGTGTGGACGACACCTTGAAGACCGTTAAACTTCGCATAGGCAACGGTCAGTGGTTCGACTTCAAGCCTGCGTTGAAGCCTAAAGAGAAGATGTCGCAGATCTTCAAGAAAATGTCCAAAGTAGGCAAACTTGCCATCAGTTCTTTCGGGAGCATGACGGAGTTGGAAAAATATAAGAAGGAGAATCCTAAAAAGAACATGCTTGTTGCTGTTGTGCCTTTGGTCGACGGCAAGAATCTGTTGCTCAACAACACGTCAAGTGATATTGATGTGTATATGAACGACTCGTTCAGCCAGACGCTTGGCAAGGGCGGATGCATGATTGTAAGTAAACCAACTAATGCTGACAGCGTTAATGTTGTTGTGACTTGTGCGAAAAAGCTGCCAACGGTTGTCACCGTAAAATTTGGAGAGGTTACAGATAGCGGTATGACTGGTTGGTGGGTTGCTTTAGCTGCTGTTTTAGCATTGCTGATTGGGACTGGTGTGACTATTGGTATTATTCGATTTAAAAAGAAATCCGATGTTGTTGACGCTAAAGACTTTAAGCTTAGTGTCAATAAGAATCCTCCCAGTCAGTTTAAGGGCTATGAACAAAGAATTGGTAAGCAGAAGCAGCTTATTTGTCTTATACAGACAGTCAAATTTCCGACAAATAATGCTTTTTTGAACAATTATATTGACGAAATAGTAAGGTATTATGGTGGAAATGAAAATATAAGAAAATACATCAATGATGAATTGAAACGTAATGTGGATGTACAGTTGTCATTGGATTTGCCAGTGACGTTTTCTACGAAAAAGCCAAGAAGTAATTGCGATGCGTGGAAAAAAGTGCAACCGCGCAAAAATATTTATTGGGTTAAGTTTATTGCTCCTTTTGTTGAGTCAGGCTCACTATTATCGGAGTCAACAGCGCTGCAGAGCGAAAATATATTAAACGATGCGAAGGAACTTGTCGCACGTCTGTCCGCTCTCTTGCCGCAGCAGGATGGCGAGGGTGTTGAGGATATACCAAAGAAAGTGGAGGTGAATGTTGGCGAGCTATGTGGTGTGCATGAGTCGCTCAAGGCATTTGTCATAACTGTTAAGGACGAATTGGCAAATGTAGATAAAATAAAAACGGATGTTAACAAGGCCGCCAACGATCAGATGGCGAATTTGAAGCGCGACCATGAGGAGGAGATAAAACAGCTCAATGACAGGAATGCCGAGAAAGTGCAGACGGCTGTTGCCGAAAATGACAAGAAGTGGGAGGTGGATACGGCGATAATGAAGAAGCAGCACGAAGAGGCTGTGAAGAAAGCCGCCAAGTTAGAGGTCGACTGCAAGCGCGAGAAGGAAGAAAAAGAGAAAGCTCATGAAACGATAAACAATCTCAACGCCACTATAGCACGCAAGGATGAGGAGTCGAAGGAATACAACACGCGACTCGTGTTCTACCGCTCGTGCAGCGAATATGCAGCCATTGCTGTGGAAATGTTCGACACGGTGAATGCCGTGGAACAGCTTGCTTCAAGGTTGTACAATGCGTATGTGGAGAACGGCAGAGACTGCGACACGTTCTGTTATTATATGACACGCGTCAACCGCAAGTTCCTCTCGTCAGTGGCACAGATAAAGAACCTGCATGAAGTGTACGAGGCAGAACTGCGCATGCTTGCAGCGACAGGACTTGTTCCGAGGAATGGATGGATTGACCGTCTGCTTGAGAGCCAGAAGAAAGAAAGCTTGTGGACAGGACAGCTCCAGGCTAAACTCTATCGTGATGTATTCGAACAGTACAGCGGTTGCGCTGTCATCATGGCTGACGAGTATGCCTATATGATTGGTAAGATGTTGGCAGACATTGACAAGGGTATCGAGAAGGAACTTGTCGCCAAGTCGGAACATTTGCAGAAACTTGTTGCTAAACTCGGTTATAAGCTTGTGTATGCCCGCCCATTCACACCGATAACAAAGTATGACAATGTTGTGAACACTAAGTTCGAGGATCTCGACGGCATAGCTAAGGATACTATCGTTGAAATAAAGAAGATGGGTGTAGCTTACGGCACAAAGGACCCGAAGACAGAAGTAACAGTACAACAATAATAAGAAATAAACAACCAGAACAATTATGAGAAACAATCGTAGAAACCATGGTGGCGGCTCGGCAAGAGGCGGCTCCGGCAAAGGGGCTGCCGCCAAGTTATTGCCGTTGATAGTGCTGGCGGTGTGCGCCATTGGAGTGGTGGTGTATTTTATACATAAACATGGAAAAACTGGCAGAGGCGGGCAGGAAAAAGACTCTATAGCGGTTGCAGGAACCACCACGGCAGCCGTCTCTCCAGAGCTTGCAACTATCTACCTCGACAACTCTGTCAGCATGTTGGGTTATGTGCACGGTAGACAGTATCTTGATGCCCTTGCCGACCTAATGAGCGTATATCCCGGAACGGAAGCCCGTTGTGTTGGCGACTCTGGCGAGGTAATAAAGACCGGTTCGGAACTTATAAGCAAACTTACCAATAACGCCATACACTATGTGGGGCAGTCGCTCCTCAACGAGGATATGAAGCGCATCGTTGGCGATGTCAAAGCCTCGAAGAAGCCGAAGATAGCCTTCTTCGTCACCGACGGAATAATGTGCGGGCCCGACGCAGAGATAAGAAAGACACCCGATTACAACATCAACCACCGTCAGGAACTTACAAATAGCATTTCTGATGTTTTCAAGGGGAAAGGGTTAGGTGTTTCGGTATATCGTTTAGTAAGCGACTTTAAAGGTGTATATTATTGTTATGATAATTCTCACAAGCCAATAGATGCTTTGCGCTCTTTCTATATTATAGCTATAGGCAAGCCCGAAGTTGTGTCCGATTTCAAGGAGAATTTAATCAAACGACAGAAGCAAAGTATTTTTAAACTGCGTCCCCAAAACGAAATACATTTCATAGAGTCCAAACCGATAAAACAATATCTTAGTATAAATGCAGGAACGGATGGAAATGTTGTGCTCTCCATAGATAAGAACAATATGGTTGTTTACGACCGTAGCAAAATAAAGAGTGACAAGGATAATGGTATTAATTTCCATATTAGTTTCGATGCATTTAAGAACTATAAACTCTCTGTAGGAGAACTTGCAAAGAATACACAAGTGACGATTGACGGAACACCATATAAAGCTGTAGCAGTAGTGGACAGTTTGCGAAATGCAATTATAGTGAAGGTTGATAAAAATCGTCTCAAAGGTACAAGTGATGGCAGTAAAGTTCACATCACTATTCCTTATTTTACTCCAGCATGGATAACAAGTTCTATAGTTAGTAATGACAATGATTTACGTTTTATACGGGGACTTGCCGACGAATCAACTTTCTTCTTTAATTATTTCATAAATGGTATAATGAACGGAGTTCTATCATCAACCGACTTCAATATTTATGATAGAGAATTGTTACTTAAACGTAAATAAAAATCAATTTAAATATAAAAAGAAATGGAACAAATCTATTTTTTAGTTTCACAATGTGAGACATGGCTCAACAATGACCCAAATGGTTATCTTGAACATTATTTCTGTTCTGATGGAGGTTTTACTCATGCCTTCCTCATCGCTCTTGCTATTGCAATCGTTGCAGCTATAGTGTTTTACGGTTGGATAGGCATGGCAGTAAATCGCCTTGCCAATCTTGGCGTTTGGTTGGCAACTCTCTTTGCCGATGCCGTATTAACCTTTATAATTACTCAGATGTCGGTAATTGGCAATAGTGATGCAATGACAGGTATTTTTAAAAGTATTGAAGAACATAGAAGTGAACTCAGTACCAAAATACCAGTAAATGACACAGCTGGACAAGATAGTCTGTCTAACACCACAACACAGATTATAGACACTCTTTCTAATGGCTGTGATGTTACATACGGCTTGAACATAAGCAACGTCGTTGTATCAATTGTTCTTTTCTTTATTATCTCACTATGTGTTAAGAAATTAACAATACACGCTACACATATTCCATTTTAATAACCTAAGCAGACACAATAAATAACAATTATGAACGTATTTATTTTTGCAATAGGCGGAACTGGTGCAAGAGTGCTAAGAAGTCTCACGTTCTGCCTCGCATCGGGCATTGAGAAGATTCCTGATGGGACCAACATCATTCCGCTCATTATCGATTACGACAAGGACAACGGTGACAAGAAGCGAACCATTGGTCTTCTTGACACTTATACAGCTATACGTAATAAGGCGTATGAAGGAGTGGAACTCAATGCTGGCGACCGCAACTTCTTTCATCCGGTGATACGACATCTGTCTGATGTCGCCACGCTTGATGGAAAGGCGGACGTGGGAGTGAAGTCGAGCTATGAGTTCACCTTCGGTCTCGATGGCAAGACAAAGGCGGGAACATTTGCAGACTACATTGATTACACCAATATGATGGGTGACACATACCTTACAAAGGATCTGCTCGCCTCGCTTTACAATGACGAACCGCAGAATTTTCCTGAAGGGTCTCATCCGTTCACGGAACTCAACCTTGAGCTGTCTATGGGCTTCAAGGGCAATCCGAACATAGGCAGCATCGTGTTTGAGAATCTCAAGAACGATGCCGAGTTCAAGCGCTTCTGCAACACATTTGACGCAACACGTGATCGTGTCTTCATCATCAGTTCTATTTTCGGAGGCACGGGTTCATCGGGATTTCCGCGTATAGTGGATGCCATTTACTATTCGGGTATTGCTGGGTTTAACAACGCCATGGTGGGAGGATGTATCGTGATGCCCTATTTCAAGGTGAACACTCCGCAGGGAGGTGCCATCAACTCTAACATATTTAACTCGAAGCAGAAGGCTGCATTGTCATACTACGCACAGCCAGACCAAAACGGCAAGAGCATTTATGACAAGCTGACTACCACCTACTTCATAGGAGACGATGAGATGACGAACCTGCCTTATTCAGAAGGTCGGGATACGCAGAAGAATGATGCCCATATAGTAGAATTCCTTTCTGCACTGAGTGTACTCGACTTTATATGCAAGGATGCGAATGAGCTTAAGACTACGAAGTATCGTGAGTATGGACTGCCGAAGAACGTGGAGAGCGGAGAAAAGTTCAACTTCACCAATTTCGACGAGAACGACTATGAGGACTATCTACAGTTCCTCTTCACAATGGCGCTTACCTTCAAGTATTACAAGGACTATGTAGCCAACGACACCATACCTGAGAAGGAGGCCTACTACAAGACGCTTGACCTCGCATCGAAGGTGAAACGCGGAATGTACAAGAACCTTGAGGATTTCATCGACGACTTCAATAGCTGGCTCGATGAGATGGCATGCCAGAAGGACGGGTTCAAGCCGTTCCTCCACAAACCTCGCAAGGACGATACACAGACTGTTGTTGCCAACGACCTCTACGAATACGTGGTGGGCTACGATGCTCCGACTGGAGGCATGTTCAAGAAAGGTGCCGTTTACAAGGACTTCTCCACGCTCTGCAACGAGGTGTTCAAGAAGATTCGCAACACTTGGGATAACGATGAGCAGATTCTGCTTGAGACCTACTATGAGGCTTCAGGCAAAATGTACGAACTGTATAGTGAAATCAAAAACAAGAAATAACTATGGCAAAGATATTCAACAATATAAACAAGGCTCTCTATCCAGCAGAACGCGGGCTTAATCTCAGCGGATGGGAGAAGACAACGGCATACGACACAGCACGTATTCCGCATATCACCGACACCGTGGGTTCAGGCATCGCTCTCTCCAAGATGGGCACCTCCATTCCTACCCCATTTGCACGTGTGTTCCTCTTCAAAACAGCTTTTGAGATGGTGAACGGCTCACCTGACGGTGCCGACGACAACTCGGCTTACGGCAAGCTTGTGTCGGAGTGTTTCGACTTTCTTGAGTTCATCTATGGCTATGGCGATGCCATTGATGTGAAATCATGGAACGTGGCTTCAAATATCAGCGCGCTCAAGAACAGCGCAAGCAAGGGACATCAGGTGCTCGGCAAGAGTCTGGAGAACTTCGCACTCAATCTCGGCGTGAAGGACATATACCTTATTTATTATAATGGTGTACTCATTGGCGGCACATCACCGTTCACGCTCGTCTACACTTCACCCAATTGGCAGCGCGTAAAGAACATCACCAACGCTTGCGGACTTGCTGGTAACCAACTGTTTCCTGACTATTCTCAGCCAAATGCTGTGGCAACGCCGCTGTACAAGCGCGACCTCGGATTTCGCACGATGCTCACACGATACTATGTGGCTTTCCGCGATGTACATGGTATGAGTGCTACATCGTTCTTCAAGTATATATATCGCAACCAAGATATGTATGACGAAGAGATGAGGAGATACTTTGCAGACATAACAGGGGAAGCCCCGTATGATGTGGCGATGTTCCGCAACGACTATGCTTGTGTTAAGGCAAATATGACAGAGATCGATATCTTAGGTATGGGCGGTGCACAAACGCTGTTCCTTGCGACAAAGAGCAAAGGGGTGCCTCCAGGAGGTAATAAAATCATTGGTGGTGGCACTGAAGATGGCACTAATATCTCTGACGATTACAAGATTGCTGCAACCGTGAACAACGGAAATGTCAGCCGTCCTCTTGTCCTCTTCGAGGGTGGCATAACCGGTGCTACTTATGTCGCTGGTATGCCTTTGCCGAACGGCGTAGATATTGTGCGCAACCCAGATGAGCCGCTTGATAGCCGCATACTCCCCGGCGGACAGAACATAAAATATCCTTATCTCACCGATACCGACTTCCTTCAGGAAAAGATAATAAAGGTTGGCTATAAGGTAGATCCCCACAATTTCATGACCTTCGGCATCCAAACGGCTGGCGATGGCGACTATCTGTTGCCGTTGCGAAAGGAGATATTCGAATATTTCAAGCCTTCCGACTTCGTAGACGACAGTGTACATGGACTTTCCATCAAACTTGAGGAATCGGACAAGGAGACGGTGAAGGTACACCTCACCATACCAGTGCAGTTTAAGGACCGTCCGTATATAGAGCTTGTGCATACCTATTATAAGGATGATATCGTAGAATTGAAGAATTATCCTAATGTATTCTCCGTAGGTATTTTCCCGTCTTATCGCATCCTGGGCAACGCGGTACCAAACATCTACTCGGTTCTTGTGCTCGACGCCAAGAAGCAAGTGACGACACGCTACTATGCCTTAAAAGACGGCAAGGTTGAGGTTGTGGCTGATGTCGTAAGCAAGAGCCGCTTAACAAACGGCGGACGCTACGACGAGTTGAAGCAGGCTTTTGACGTCTGTGAGGTGGAGGTAAACGGTGCAAAGGCTCTATTATTGCCTAACTTCAAGGAAATCACTCCTGCTGACGGTGGTGGTGACACGGTTGTTGGCATCGACTTCGGTACTACAAATACTTACATCTGCTTCTCGACGGACGGCGGTGGAGCCCCCGAGAGTCTGGAGATAACACGCAATGACATGCAGGTGCTCATGCTCAACAAGATAAACTTGGACAAGGGTAACTATGGCGATGACTACCGCAACTCAATGTACATGATGAGTCCGTACATCACATCACTTGACCGTGAGTTTGTTCCGTTGCTTCTCGGCAAGCAGAGCAATGTGGCATACCCGTTCCGTACGGTGACATGTGAAGTGAACGATTCACAGAATGGCTTTGACAAGATTGCCAGCCCACAGTTGTTTGCCGACATCAACATCGGCTTCAACTTCCTCAATGAGTTTGTCGACTTGCCTAAGGAGAAGTATAACACCAACATCAAGTGGGACATAGAGGAAGGCAACACGGACGAGCCGTTGACCGTAAAGCAAAACCGTGTGAAAGCTTTCTGCTACCAAAACGCGTGGATGATAAAGAACAAGCTGATGTTGCTTTCTACTCCGCGTACAAGCTTCAAGGTTTTCATAACGTTCCCATATACAATGAAGCGTACTGTGCGTAATGAGATTGCCGATTATTGGGAGGAGGCTTTCGATAAGATTATGGGCGAAGGAAACGTGGAGGTGGAGCGTGTGACAGAGTCGATTGCACCTTACTTCTCAATGATTTCCAACGATGGCAACTTCACGGATAACGCACTCAACATTGATATAGGTGGCGGTACTACGGATATGCTCTTTGCTGACGTTGAGAACAAGACCTTCTATTACACGTCATCCAAGTTTGCCGGCGACGACATCTGGGGCGATGGCAAGCATCTCGTTGACAACAAAAAGAAGGACAACGGGTTTGTCAAGGATTTTGAGGATAAACTTGCCAACCATTCGCTTCTTGTGTCTAACGACCGCTGCAAGGGATATGAGCAGTATAAGAGTCTGGTGAAGAAATCGTCCGACTTGATGAGCTACATCTTCCGCTATGAAGATGAGTTTAAGTATACAGGTTACATCCGCAAGAGCCAGGATAAGCTCATGCCAGTTTTATGCGTGCATCTTGGTGCCATCCTTTATCATGTGGCACAGGTTCTCACCGAACGCCACATCACCATTCCATCAACCATAACCTTCTCTGGTATGGGAGCAAAGTACATACACATTATAAGCGACAACGAGAGAGATGTGAAGGACATCGTCAAGATGCTTCTGTCAACATTCATGGAGTCACTTTCGGATGGGGGAAAAAGCAATATGCCAAGGAATTTTAAAGTGAAATTCCAGGCAAATGCCAAGGAGGTTACAGCTCAAGGTGCCATGCTTGTCAACCACGATTCCCTTCAAGAGATTCGTGAGTATGAGGAGGAACCACTTTGTGTATTTGGCATTGACAAGAAAATTGACGATGAACTTGAGTATGCGGATGTTCCTAAATTCAAGGATGATGTTATTAGGTCGTATGGGGCATTCCTTGACGCGTTTGTGCGTAACAAGAGGGTGGTTAGATTTTTCAAGGAGGAGTTTGGCATTATATTTAAGGACAGCCTTATAGAAAAACTAGAACAGGAGGCTTCACAGAGCTTCGACCTCATGTCTAAGAACCCTGCTGCCGACTATGTTAGTGAGACCATGTTCTTCTGGCCATTGAAAAATGGCTTGTATGAGGCATCTAAATAATCACGGTTATGAAACATTTATTTTCAACAATAGCTTTCGCATTATTTCTCTCTATCAATCATGTCGCTGCTTTTAATGGCAGCGGCATGATGGAGCAAGAGCAAGGCAATGCCAAAGCTCAAGTGGACAAGAAGGCAGGGCAACCTAATGTTGCAAAGAAGACTCAAGCTGATGCTAAGAATAAACAGAAGGCACCTGGCAAACCTAACGTAAACACTAATGACGCTCAGTTGATGACTGAGGAGGCTAATGCCGACAGACAAGGCTATAGGGACCGTGCTTCTGGTGGACAGCAGCAACAACAGGAGGTAGATCCGTTACATCAAGATGCTGATACCGCAACCGTCGATACAACAACTGCTTCAATTGATGTCGCCACCACTACTCTAAATGCCAATGCCGACAAAGACGAGGAAAGCAGAGGGGCGGGAAACATGAAGATGTGGCTGATAGTGGCTGTGGCTCTAATTGTCATCATTTATTTTGCATTACGCAAAAAGCCAGTCAACAACAAACGTTCAGCTGAGCCTACTACGGAAGAAAACAATGCTGACAAAAAGTTTATTGCTACTTTGCGTGGAAGCGTGGCACGCCTTGAAGCTGACGTTGAAGCGTTGAGGCAGCAGAACACAAGACTTGGAAATGAGTTGGAGAAACTGCGCTCGCAACAGGCTGCAAGCAACAACATGCAGCCGCAAGTTCAAAACGATGTGCCAGTCAGCAAGAGGCCACGCAGCATTGAACTTTATGCTAACATTCTCAACGGAATGGTGTTCCCGAGTGACGACTTGCAGCCGGCATGCGATGAGTACACGGTGTTTGTTCTCACCGTGTTAGGCAATGAGGGTACATTCAAGGTGAACGACGCGCCCAACGCACAACTCTATCTCATCTCTAACTTTGCCTACTCCGTGGCAAGTGCAGTGGAGGTAAAGTCGAAGTCGGCAAGCGCTAAGACTATCGCCACCGTGAAGCCGGGACGTGTGCGCAAGACTGGAAACGGTTGGACTATCGTGAAGAAAGCCGTGGTTGAACTGAGGTAGCAAAGAAAAAATCAAAAGTAGGATATATGACCATTTTATTTTTGCTGCTGGTTGTCTTGGGCGTGGTTTGCGTGGTGCTTGCCGCCAATGGAAAACTTTACAAGTTGGTTGATAATCTGCGCAAGGCTATTGACAACGCGACCGACCAGCGTGTCAGGCAGCGGCGCGAAACATCACAACGCCCGACTCCAACGCCCGACTCCGATGTGACGGCTCTCTCAAAGCGTGTCGAAAAGCTTGAAGAGGCCAACCGCGGACTCGAATCCTATGTTGAGACGCTTGCGCGGACTGTCGGTGAACAAGAAAAAAGAATTCGCAAGATGGAGAGTGAGATGGCGCGTCAGTCTGCTTTGGCAACGGAGAAAGGCGCGCCCGTCACATCCTTCGGCACGAAACGGACCTCTCGGACTGCCAATGCTGTGCATAAGAATACGGTCGTGGACGAGCGGCAAAAACAGCGCGCCCAGTTGTTGCAGCCAGGCAAGAGGCTTTATGTGTCGTCTCCTTCGGGAGTGGAGCCCATACGCTTCGCCTTGGACGACCTCTCAGAACAATCACAGGGCTACTTCTACTGCCTTTTGGTGAAGAGTGCGACTAAGGCTGTACTGCAACTTAATCCTGACATAGAGGCTATGAAGGGATTCATTTCGTCGCTTTATTATCAAACAGACTGCGTGGACGTATTGTCTCGTCCCGAGGGAATTCCTCAAAAAATAGTAACGGTACATGAAGGGGAATTAGAATTGTCGGGGAATTACTGGATATTAAAGCAAAAGATTCAAATAAAAATATATTAAAAAATCATAGATTTTATGGCAAGAAGAAGTAATACTCCTTCTGCTTCAGGCAGAAGAAGAAGAGACGACGGCAACAAGAAACCGCTTATCATTGCCGCCATTGTCGTGATACTGGCAGGAATTGCATGGTATTCTTACAAGACAATGTTCCCAAACAAGCACCATCTGCCTTACGACGGAGTGGTGCAGAGCGTTGACCAGAACGGAACACTCATTCTAAAGAATGGCTTGAAGGTACAGTTGCTTGGCATTACAGCCAACAACAGAACTATCGAGTTCCTTAATGCCAATGTGATAGGCAAAAACGTACATCTTATAGCCGACAGTCACGATACGAAACCTTACTTTACGCATGCAAGCACAGATCTTGTGCGTTCTTATGTCACAGTGACAGAAAACGTGGAGTATAAAAAACTTAATGGATATCTGTTGCGTAAACAACTCGCAATGCTTAATGATGGATATTGTCAAGACAGTATTGCGGCTTACAGGAGCTATGTGAATTATAAGGATAAGGACACATTAGTAATAGACCCTGGTCACCCTGCTCCTAACGGACCTTTCACGAAGCAGACCCTGTTCAAGTATATGGCTCCGTCTACATTCCTAATACAGACAGAGAGTGAACGGGGGACATCAATCGGAACCGGATTCTTTATCAATGAAAATGGTCTTGCTTTGACCAATTATCATGTGTTAGCTGGTGCTTCAACGGGCAGGGTGTTCCTTTGTGATGAAAAAGGAAACATCACTGCCGACCGCGACCGTAACATTTTGCGTGTGGTACAGTACAGTAGCAAATACGACTGGTGCATCTTCGTCGTATCGCTTGACCCTGGTGAAAAGAGTCCATACTTGAAGTTGGCTCGCCAACGTCCTGAAAGAGGAGTTGACGTAGGAGTAGTAGGCAATCCAAGAGGTTTATTGGCTACATATACAACAGGACAGGTGACAAATATTCATGAGGACGCTGGTAAAATTCAGATAGATGCTTCTATGACTCAAGGCAACAGTGGCGGTCCTATCTGTAATTTTAATGGTGAAGTAGTAGGAATAGCCCAAAGTGTGGCAGGTAATTCAGATGGTTCAAATGCCACTGGAAATTTGAATTTTGGTACAGACATCATGATAGTACGCAATGCGCTTGACCAACTTAAAGATGTTAAGACTTATGGTGGAAAATAGTTATTCCATATGGAAGAGAATATTAACGACCGAATAAGAAAATACATTATAAAGCACATTGTTGGAAAGATTGGGTATTCCTCGGAAACCCGATCTTTCCAGTTGTTGTTACGCCAAATGCGTACCACCGATCGTATTTTGTTTCGTGAAGAAATTCGAAAATACGATAGTTGGCAGAATATGACGGAAAACAATATAGACAAATTTATTGACGATGTGCGTCTTTCAGTAGGGTTGTGTAATAAGACGCGCAGAACTACTTATCCGTCACTTATGCTTGAAAATATTGCAGAGGGTAATATCATCTCACTTTATGAATATGATAATCGCCTAGGAGAATCGCATTTGCGTTTGTTGTATATGGGCAAGAACGATTCAGGAATACAGCGTTTCTTTGTTATTTCAAGTAATCGCACAGTTCTTCATCCAGAAGATATACTTGAACCATATGGCTGTAATATTTGGAGTGTAGATCATAGTGCTATTTTTCGTGTCTATAGAAATGGAGAACGTATACCTCAAGGTAAGAATCTTCTTTATCTTACCTACCCATTGCGTCATATCTCATTGGAAACACCATCTATTGTACATGAAGTAATTGATGCACGAAATGATTTTACATACGAGGAGTATGTTGCAAACAAATCTACGGTGGGTAATTTGCATTTATCATTTACACGTCCTTCAATGGGGCTCTTGTTTCATGAGTACTCTACAAAGATGGATTTCTATGCAGACTTTATTGACGAAGGTGTCAATTGTAAATTCGAAACAAATTCTGAAACACAATATTCTGTAATTGATAGAATACGTTATTTCTGTGACGTGAGCGAAAGTGCAGCAAAAACAAAACATCTAAAAACATCTGTTCCTGGCTCTCTACGTATGGACAATGAGACTATGGAATTAAAGCTTTTGTCTAAAATAAAATGTTGATAATGATGGAACAGATAATTAATGAGATTAAAAAGACAATAGACAAAAAAGGTAGTATTTCACAGATAGAAGTAGAAAAATTCCTTAAACTATTTCGTGAGAAGGGCATCTCTTCTATGACATTAGAAGAACTATTAAATTTCTATGCCAAAAGAGAAGTACATTCTGATGTTGTTGAAGAAGAGGCTTTTGTGAATCCGACAGAAGCGTTGCACACATCATACGACGATATTAGTCAGAAATATAAGGAACTGCAATATAAGAATAAACAGACACTTGAATATAACGAGAGATTAAAAAAAACATTGGCAAAGACAGAAAAACGATGTAAGATACTTATTGTATGTATTGTTCTTGTAATAATTTTGTTTGTTGGCTCTCTAATTTTTACGAAATAAATGACTAAAACATCAACCAATTATATTTTCTTGAAATCTTCAAATCATTCAGATTTGTTAGTACGGAATATTATAGGTGTACTTGCAGGTGGATTTATTGAAGAATATAAGAGTGTTTGTTTTGTTATGTTGGGTGAAATATCTTCAGAAATCAATAACTATATAGAGCATTATAATAATTCTCGTAAAAAGCTTTCTTCATTTGACAGCGATTTATTTAGAATTGAGATAATGACACCAATAGTTTTAGATACAAAAGAAGACAAAGCGGAAATTAACAAATCTTTATTTGGAGCGAATTACCCTTCTGCATATCTTGTTTGGAAGCTGCATTCGCAAATTCTTAGTTTCGATTTCGATAGACTAAGAAGTGGTGACATAGTAACGATAGTTTCTTCAACTGACAATCCGTCGTCGTTAGCTACATACTCTTATATAAAGGATTTGATTTCTTCAAAATGTAATATAACCTTACGTCATATCTGTGAATATCAATATACAATAGATATAGAAAAACGTGAGCTAAACAAAACTTTAATAGATTGTTTTGTTGATGTTTCAGACAGTATTGTTGTTGGTGACCGTACAGACCAATACAAATCTGGCATGACGATAATGCAAACGGCAGTTGCCATACTTGATCAAAAATCGGTAAATAAAGGCTGCATACCAGAAACCAACAATAATAAGAATAACTTATATTATACACCTTTAGATTTAAATTCTCCTTCAGTAACTAATAGTTTGTATAAAATGGACTTATTGCTACAACTTAGCAATATGGTCAAAGAACATAATAGTGACATAAAAAAATGGATTAGAAATAATGACATAACGTGCGACTCAATTGATGATGTTCTTTGTAAAGATATTAATGCTATAATAAATATGTATAAGTCCACTATAGACTCTATACCAATTGACCATTTCCGCATTAGTCATACAAATCCATATTTAGACAATTTCATTAAAAATATCAACACCTCATCAGTACAAATTAATGGTCTTAAAGTTGAAGAGAAACGCAAAATATGGTTAAAGGATATTGTTGAGGCAATAAGAAATGTTAATATGAAAATCTCATTTAGCAAGGCCTCACAAGAAAAATATAATCGTTCACAAACTGTTTCTCCGCATATTTTTGATAATTCACTGTTAGAAATACCTTCTCCCTCATTTTGGTGGGAACAAACTAATCTGTCTTTTTGCCATAAAGCAGAGGGATTGAAAGAAGCAAAGATGCTACGCTCATATTGTTTAGACCTTTGGGAATTATTCTTTGAAGTCCAGAAAACAAAAGTATGTGATGTATTAAATATCAGTGAATGTGTTTTATCTTCGGAGAATTATAATATGTTGGCAATTAAAAATACTCAAACTGGAAAAAGATTATTCGAAGACGGAATTATGTATATGATATCTTCTGTAAGAAATAAAGAACTAGTAGCATATTCTTCACCACTCACTGGATTTGCAACAATACCAAATAATGAATATGATATATGTATAAACAATAGACATTATCTACACCAAGACCATATTTTGGATTTAAAAGAACGTTCCCCTTATTTTCAAGCTTTTATTTACAACTATTCCCGTTGTATTGGTGGGTTCTCTGATGAGTTTATTGATTATATTCAAAGACAACTTACCGATGATGATAAACATGATGAGGATAGTAAAGGGCGAAACATATTCAAGCAATATCCACAATTCCGCCACCATATAGGCATTGAGATTATATAAGAATTTATCACGACAAAATATAAACAAAAATGATTAACGCATTAATTCATACTGCTGTCCGTATTCTCATAGGATGGCTACTTATAGAGAGAGTTCCTGCATGGCTGAATATTCGTGGTATCGTAGCTACGATGCTCAAGATTATTGGAGTACTGATTATCATCAGTGCTTTGCTTGACTGGATTTAATTATGCTTATGACAAGAAGAACAAATGTTATAATATTTTCTACATCAAACAAATAAGTGTTTTCAAATGTAAGAAAACTAACAAGAAATAGTCAGCAATGGGCAAAACTTTTATTTTTGCAATAGGCGGAACAGGCGCAAATGTAATGCGATCAATATTGATGTTAATGGCATCAGGTGCTTTTCCTCAAAAGGAAATTATACCCATATTAATTGACCTGGATGAAAATAATGGAAATAAAAACCAAACATTATCTTTGCTATCATCATATAGTCAGATTCAAAATGAATGTCATGGGCTTATAAATAACCAATCTGGGGTATTTAACTCCAAATTGGTTGATATTAATAATGGTTGGGAAATTGCGGAATGCTCTACGTTATTGTATCGTAAAAAATATATAGATATACTTGAATATAACGAACTTATATTTGATAGGTATAAGTATAAGAAATTAATAGATTCTTTGTTTGGATATAATGAAGAACGCTATGATACCATACATAGTTTTTTCCCAAAGGTGGATGCTCAATTAGCTCGTGTAGCATTTGATTATAGTTTGTCTGGCAATTCTATTTTTGAAAAAATCGAAATGTCAGCCAACCCTAATGATATGATTATAATAATAGGGTCTACTTTTGGCGCTACAGGTAAAGCAGGAATATGTGAAGTACTAAATGAGTTTAAGAATAGGCAATTATTGCAGCATTTATACAAGGCTGTAGTATTAGTAGAACCATATTTTGAAGTGGACAAACATAAATATGATGAACCATTTTATTATAGTTCAACTAACTTTATAGATTATTATCATCGAATATATTCTAACAGTGTTAATCAAACATTTCAGATAAAAACGCGAAAATCGCAATACTATCCATACCATGCAGGAGGTGTAGAGCAAATTAATCCAGCACATTCTGCTACATTCAGAGCAGCATTGACTGTTATGAGTATTGTGGATAATGACGGACGAGAAAACGAAATTGATTTTGATAATTCTGAAGATTGTTCTATTGATGTACTATATAGGTGTGGACTTGGGGATATAGCAATGAATTTGTCATATTTTGCAGTGTCTTGTTACATATGGCAGAAAATGAATCAAGATTTTTTGCATCGGGAAGTATATAATTCACTTAAGCTGTATGATAAATTAAAAAATAATACATATGTAGCATTTGATAGATTTGTAAATGAATATAAAACTTGGTGCAATGAAATGTCTAAAAGTAATATTCATTTATTTGATTTCAATGCAACAAGTTTGAATGAATTAATAATCGGAAAGAAATATATACCACATGGACTTATGTCTTTATTTCGAGGTAATTTATTGAAGATTTATAAGGATGAGATGTATAGATCATTTAGAGAATTTTATACAGACACACAGGCGTCAAACTATCCTGCAGAGGAAATGTTTTTTAAAATCATAAATTCTGCAAGTATGAGAGTTGCTAATGAAATCATAAATTCATAAAGTTACAACTATGAAGTTTCCTTCTTTTTTCTCAAGACTTTACGAGACAGAATATGCTTTAAAAAATCTATTTTATAGCATAGACCAACATAATAATATAGAATTGAGTCAGAATCCCAATCAAAAAATCATATTAGCAATGTTTGATGTGCTGGAATTGATATTTCTATATGGTAAGATGTTGGAAATTGAGTCTATAAATACAGATGATTTGTCTGATTTGAAAAATGAAGACTCGTTTCAGACTCTTGAACATTTGATATCTACAGATGGCAATATTTTGTTTGATACGAATGACAACCATATAATATATGTTTTTTCTTTTAAAGACAAGATTATTGGCGGTACGTCTCCATTGACATTAGTGTATTCTTCTCCAAATTATGAAGAAAAAATTCATAATTTATTAAGTTACGAAACGTTGAAACCTTTAAATGAAAGAAATAAAGATTTTATAGCATATTTATTGTATCTGAGACATAATTTTTTGATGCCATATTTATTGGCACATTATATTGATACTTTCTGCTCAAATATATGTGCTCTTAATGAATACGCCAATAGTGTTTCGTTTATCAGCAACTTAAGAAATATAATGGACGAAAATGGGAATACATTACGCGTCAATGACATTCCTTTGATGTATATGGTTTCAGAAGTACAAGTTGCGGATAGTGATTATATGATTGTGCCAACAAGGGAAATATACGATAAAGACAATCGCATACCATTATTGTTGCCTAAATATGGAATGATTAATTTCAATTATATCTCCAATATCAGGTTAAAATACAATAATCCAATCTCAATATGGAATTCTAATACAATAGAAAACAGAATTCTTCCTGGTACGATGTTGGAATATCCATATTTATTAGAAGAAGATTTCTTTGAAAACAATATAATAAGGTTACAAAAATGGAAAGACTCTCCTTCTTGTGCTTTTTCTATGCTTAGAAATAATAATGAAGATTGTTTTCTGTTTCCATTTAAAAGGACTTTTTTAAAGTTTTTTACAATTGAAAACTTGTCCGATTTCACTAGAATCGAAACACAGGACAATGGATGTCTTGTTAGATTGACTATTCCGGTGAAAGGAGGGCAAATAGAAATAAAACATTGGTATATGGATGAAGACATTATTGATATGGATTCTCCATTAGATTTCAACCTTGCTGTTCTTCCTTTTTATAATACTCCAAAGCTTCCACACCATCTTATTACACGAAATAAGAAAAATATATTGTTCGCTTTCTTCAATTCTATAGAAAACCAAATTGTACAACATAAAATGATATGTATTGAAGATGGTTCATATTCTTATAGAACTGATGAAATATGGGATATTATAGTAGTTGAAAAAGATGGAATAGAAGGTCTTTTAATACCGGTTTTCAAAGAGTTTGGTAATAATATACATACGAAACCAAGATTCTCTGTTAATATAGAGGATACTTGTACGAATATTTTCGAGTCTGATGATTTGTCTGGAAATTTCGCTCATTTCTCAATGAATAAGGACTATCCTATAATGGAATCCTTATATGATTCTTATTATTTACGAGGAGCAAATCCATTTGGTTTTGTATTATCCAATACATTATATGATAATAATGTAAGAATACCGGCCACAATATCTTGTTTGAATCATAACATCAATATTCCAGAATTGTTTGAAGGTTGCAATATAAAATTTGAAGAACAAGATTATCCTTTTGTATATAACTATTATAATGTCCTATCATATATCAATAGCAAACCAATGGTTGTCCAACGATATTGCGAAGAGCTATTATTCTTGATGATGACAAAATCATTGCACAGCTATGCATCCTATTCTTTTAATGTTGATGTAATTGTTCCATCATGGATGTCAACACAAGAGAAAGTAAGGTACAAAAATATTTGGAATATAGCCGTTTCTTTTATAAATAATAACAATGTATCAATTTCGTTTGTTGATTCGGACGCTAATCTTTTAAATGCAATTAAGGAAAAAATTATAGTTGGTACAAGCTCATTTTTAGATATTGATATTGATAAGTATCATACATCTTTTATCTATTGTGATAACAATAATGTTGCTAAAAGTATAACAATCAATTATGGATTAAATGATTTAATGGGAGATGGAAATCTCCTGAGGAATGCACCCCCAAATGCCTATCTCAGACAAATCTATAATAATGTTAATATATTAGACAATAAGAATCGTGAATGTGTACTTCATGTATTAGACAGTTCAAAAGACTCAACAGACAAGATTCTGATATTGTTAGATATGGAATTGCAAAAACTTTTCTATAATGAATCCTACGAAAAATTGGAAGTACTCTTTATTTGTTCTTTATTTTCTTTTGCCAGAAAATTTATAGATAAGTATGAAATAGAAGTTCCAAAGCATATATTATTTAGCGGTTTAAGTAAATATTTCATATTTGTTGATCATTGTATATTGAATAAAATTGCAAATATAATTTTTAGAAATGAAAATGTAAGATATGTAGACATTATTCATAATGACGTCATCCTATTTTCAAAGTTCCATTGTGATGAAATAGAAAAATGCAATGTATTGGGTATTTCAGAAGAAAGGAAACAAAATATCATGTACAATGATTTATCTAATTCAATAGAAGGTGAGATACTTGATAATATGAAGCATTTATTTACTGATACTGATGAAATATGTAAAATTTATGGTTTGTCTCCATTAGGTTATAACAATTGTTGGATTGATTTAATGAATGAAAGTTATCAGTATTATAAATATTTAGCTTTAAATGCAAACCCTATAAATAGTGAGTGTAAAGCAGCTATTTACTTTTGGCCTCTAAAAGATAGTTTATATCGAATTGCAAGTACTCTTTATAACAGACAATAATTTGTAATTTGCACAAAGAATAAGTGTTCGGTATCACAGATAATTATAACACATTACTTTTTATCTTACTTTTATGTAAAAAAGTATTGTGGCTTGCTTGGAAGCATATTACAAATTCAACTGGTTACTTTTACACCTGCCTTCACATTAATGATAAAAACTTTAGACGATGTGCGCGACACGAATAGCGTATGAGACAATGAAGAAGTATATTATTGTATTGTTGGGAATTATTGGTTGTGTATCCTGTAATGATTCTTCACAAAGTCGTCGTTATATGCCGAGTCAGGGCTATACAGAGGAATCTGCTGATTATGTAGACGAATCTGAGAGTTCACAACAAGTGCAGTGTCCGATGTATGGAGGAACTGGTGTGTTTGAATTGATGCCAGGTGATGTTATGGCTCCCAAACAAACGTGTACCGGATGTGGTGGAAATGGAATCGTGACAGCAGAAACCGCTCAACAGATAATGGAGATGAAGGGACAAGTTGACGCTATGATGGGTGGCGGAAGCTCATCGAATGGTGGCGGAGGAAAGAGCGTCTCAGATATTCAATATGAGCTAAAGAAGGCTTATGAGACTTTGGAGGGTATGGAATATGACAGAGATATGTGTACCAGCGTGACTCTCCGTCCTCAGTATGACCGTATGATAACTGAACAGAAACAGAGGATTGCTGAACTTGAGCGACAGCTCAGCGTAGCATCGTATTGATAATGATAGAAGTTGTGCCCGACACGAATAAAGGGTAAAAAGAATGAAACGATTAGTGCTATTTTTGATAGCTTTTTCTTTATTTTTGTGCGCTAATGCACAAATTAGAGATACGTTCTATGGGTGTAAGCTTGGAGTGACAACAAAGAAGCAGTTATTGGATAATCTCAAGCAGTTAGGACATGAATGTCTGTATGATAAGGAGAATAAATGTTATTACATTGAAAATGTAACATTTGTAGGAAAACAGTGGAATTCTTGTCAGTTCGAATTTTATAAAGATACATTGTCTTCTGTTGGCTTTGGTCTTCAGTCCGACAAGGAAGAGGTTATTGATGTATACAATCAAAACATTGAAAATGCAAGAACAAAGTATGATAAGATTGAAGGCAAAATGAGTCGTGATGATCCAAATAGTAAACAATGTTATTTTGATGATGGCGTTATAATATTGAGTATTGGCTATAATATAAAAGAGGATAATTTCGCTAATCTAATATATCATAGTAGAAGAATTATAGATAAAATGAATGAAGACGCGTATAATGATATATAGTCTCTTTTCTGTTTGGATGTTTTTCTTAAGGCATGAATGATATCATCTAATGTTTAGTGCATGTTAATAGATAAGTTTAGAGGTCTGATTCGTTCGGATTTTGATTGGAAGAAGATACTTATGTATAGTCTTCCAATCGTTTCGTTTATTATTGGCTTGCTGGTGCCTTCACCATTGTTTGATAGATTGCGTGAGGCGGCTTCTGATGAGGAAGAGCAGCAGCTTGTGGAAGTTGCGGGGTTGGTGCTTGCGGACGGTAGTCGTTATGACGGTTCGGTCATTAAAGGCACCAAAACGAGGCAGGGGTATGGACGGTTGACCACTGCAGACAGTACAGTGTATGAAGGCAATTGGCGTAATGATGAGTTGCCGTATGGACAACGTACTACGTCGTCTTCTGTATACCGGGGACGCTTTGACAAGAAACTTAACAATGAAGGTTTCGGAATTATAGAGTATTCTGAAGCCTTTATTGATGGTAAGAGAAAGCAAGGGATGGCAGAGTGCGATATTGTACAGACGTACATAGGCAATTGGCACAATAATAATAAGCAAGGATTGGGAAGATCGGTCAAGGTGGATGGTAGTATGGACTTTGGTAGGTATGATAAAGGTGTGTTTCAAGCTGTACCAGATGTCAATTATCGTGTAGGCGGAAGTGTCTATGGCGTTGACTTTTCTCATTATCAAAAAGATGTTGATTGGGACAACCTGGCTCTGTATTGTGATAAGGATGGTAATGTATATAATGATAAGCCTAAGGACAAAAAGTATATGCAACCTGTGTTTTTTGTTTATCTGAAAGCTACAGAAGGTGCCACTATAAAAGACGAAACTTATAGCGTTCGCACTATTGAGGCTGAGCGTCATGGCGTACTAAAAGGGGCGTATCATTTTCTGCATTTGGGTAGTCCGATAGATGAACAGATAAAGAACTTTGTGGAAACGGCAAACTGGACACCAGGTGATATGCCTCCTGCTCTTGACATTGAAGTGATGTCGGAGATAAAGGAATATGGCAAGGAGTTTCTGGTGGAGAAGACTCTTCAATGGGTAAGGAAGATAGAATCCACGATGCATGTTCGTCCGATAATATATACAAGGGAGAATATCCGTAACGAATACCTGAATGATGATCGTCTGAAGAAGTACGACTTCTGGATTGCCAAGTATTCGGAGAAAGGTCCTGCTAATTTTGACTGGCACTTATGGCAGAAAACCGATAAAGGTGTTCTTGAGGGCTATAATGCTGGCAGAATAGATATTAATCTGTTCAAGGGGGATTATGCGTCCTTTATAAGATTTATCAATAATAAGGACCCACGTTAGTTATCATGTTTACCACACTGTTTTGGCTTGTAGTCATAGGATTAGCTCAAGCTATTGGTTTTGGCTGGATTTCCAGTAAGGTTCAGAAACGCTCCTACAAGCGAGATATCCGAAGCCGACATTCGTATGTGTTGCTTGCCATCTTATTGGCGGAAGAAGAAAACCTTAGGTGTAATACCTGTGATTGCAGAGAGGATGGTACGGGAAAGGTCTATCTTGGCTTGCCGCAAGGAATAGTAAAAGTCTTTTCCCGTGGAAGTGATGGTTTTGCAATTTCGCTTGTGGACGCACTTGTAATAGACGACATGCATGCTGATGTCGCTCGTGAACTCTGCAAGGAATTAAATGCCAGAGAAACAAGGGTAAGATATAGCGTTGGCTTTGAGCCTCTCCTTTCTAAAACCAGTTTCTCTGTAACTTGTGACTTGGAGGAAGATGCGGACGACGAAACTACAGAATACAATATCATTAGTTACACCAAGGCATATTTAGTGCCAAAACAACAAGAGCTACAAACATTGTGGACACGAAAAATATGGACTACATAGGAAAATACATAACTAAGGATGGGGTATCACGATTAATTGGACATATAAACTTTTGGAGATGAATTTATCAAGAAAAGATAAGATACGTGGCTCACTTATCGGTGGGGCTATAGGTGATGCTCTTGGCTATCCAGTTGAGTTCGCATCATATTCCAACATTAAATCCATGTTTGGAGAGAATGGAATTACTCGATTTGTATTGAACAATAACGGAGTGGCAGAGATTTCTGATGATACCCAAATGACTTTGTTTACAGCAAATGGATTGTTGTATGGTATTACCAGATTCTGTATGCGTGGCATTGGGTCTGATTTGTTCAACTATGTAGCCATAGCTTATGATGAATGGTTGCAAACCCAAATGGATTTTCCATTGGAGGACGAGTGGCATACGTGCTGGATTCGTAATATCTCAGCACTCAACTCTCGTCGTGCACCTGGAAACACATGTCTGTCTGCTCTCACGGCATTAAGAGAGCAAAAAGCGGTAAGTAACAACAGTAAAGGTTGTGGAGGGGTAATGCGAGCTGCTCCTGTTGGCTTGTTAAGTGGGGTGGCTCGTGGAAAGGAGACAATAGACATTGCGTGCGACTGTGCTGCCATTACACATAAGCATCCTTTGGGCTATCTTCCTGCAGGAATGCTTGCATGTATAATACGTGATATTGTGGATTGCAGTGAAGACTTGACAGAAACAACATTCGAGGAAATTGTGCGTAATGCGTGTACTGCATTGTTGACGGATTTTAATGGTGATAGTTATGCCATAGAACTCGGCAAAACAATCAATACTGCAATGGAATTGGCAAAAGGGGACGGGTGTGATTATAACAACATTAGAATTATTGGCGAAGGCTGGACTGGTGACGAAGCTCTTGCTATAGCAATATATTGTTCTTTGCGCCATTGGGGAAACTTTGAGGACGCTGTAGTTGCTGCTGTTAATCATGATGGTGATAGCGATTCTACTGGTGCGATTTGTGGAAATATAATGGGAGCCACTTGTGGATTGGTATCTATCCCTCAGTATTATAAGAATAACTTGGAATTGGCAGATGTCATTATAGCTATAGCTGATGACCTGTGTACAGGATGTATTATCAGTGAGTATGGCGACAATGACAGCTTGGAACAACTTCAATGGAAAGCAAGGTATATAAATGCCTATCCATATGGTTTTCCTTATCTTACGATGAAGAAAGTACAAACGCATTATGAAATACCTGATTTATTTTGCGACAAACCGGAAGAATATATACTTGATAGTAATGCAATGTTGAAGGCAAACATTCCTGCCTTCTTTTATTTTAACAGCCCCGAATGTAGCAGCGAACAGGAAGCAATGCTTAGTATATGGTGGCCTTGCAAGGTCAGAATAGAAGGTACTGTATATAATAGCGTCGGACAATACATGCAGGCGGAAAAGGCTCGTGTCTTTGGTGATTTGTCAACGAGAAACAGAATTTTGACAACTACCGATAAATATGAAATATTGGAATTAGGAAATTCTGTGTGTGGGTATGATGAGAGAAAGTGGCGCAGTATAGGTTATATTGTTGCCGTTTGTGGCAATTACCATAAATACATAGAAAATGAGAAATGCAAGAAAGCTCTCCTTTCGACCAAGGATTTAATATTGGTAAAAGACAGTGATTATGACAGCTATTGGGGCGTAGGGTGTTCACGCAATAATTCACAGATAGAGAATCCTGAGAATTGGAAAGGAAAGAATCTTTTGGGATTTGCACTTATGCAAGTGCGTGAGATATTGAACAACATGCATTGGCCACGCTATTCTTACGGAGGTAAATGTATCTTTAATCAAGAAGATCAGGATTATATGGATAATCTACCTACCATAAATGAAAAGTTGGCTTTCAAAAACAAACTTATAACTGACGGCAAATATACATCGGAAATGTATATCTGGACACAAAGCGGCAAGTTTGTATGTAAGTCTGGCATATTGATGGGTTTTGAGCCTTCACCTGACAATATAGTATCAAAAGAGAATGGAATGTTAGTTCTTAAACATCTTGTCATACCTGCCGATGAGAAAGATGTAAGATACATAGCAGATGGCCTTTTTAACAATATCGAGGTGAAAGAAAAAATAAGCTTGCCTTGGTCGCTTGTTGGAATAGGGCAGAAATTAGGTGTAGGAATATTATCAGGCGTTTTCAACAGATGTGTTTTGCCAAAGGTTTGTATTTCTGAAAATGTAGAGCTGTTGGGCGGATATGTGTTTGGAAACAGCAGGATCGGAACATTGAAGATTTACAGGAATAGTTTGAGAAGTGAGTATGGAAGGCAATTTAAAGGTGCTAAGATAGAGAATCTTTACATCCCGGATTGTTCAATAAATACAATAGAAAAGAATAATAATGTGTTCCATTCTATTTTAGTAAATGCAAGTGTGGAATATATATATCTTGACAATTATGTAAAAATGAAATTATAATGGACTTAGCTCGTTCTCTCATTCAAAGGTCATGCCAACAACAAGTGAAGTTCATGCTAATGGCTATGGTGATGGACACTGTACGAAATGTGGTACGAGTAATATATTACTTTGCCTATTAATATAATATGCTTATTAATACAGAATGGGAACAAGAATCATCACATATCTTCTCCTATTGCTCTCTTTGCCTGTGCAGTTACATGCACAGACAAAGAGAGCTTTGGTTATAGGGTTAGGAGAACAGCAGGACAAGGCTTGGAATAAAATCAATGGCGATAAGGATGTACCACTTGTGCAGGGAATGTTGAAAAGTGCAGGATTCAAGTCGGTAACGACATTGGTGAATCGGCAGGCAACAAAGACTGGTATCATTGGGGCATTCAAGAAGATGACAGCATCGTGTAAACAAGGAGATGTGGTGTATGTCCACTACTCTGGACATGGACAGCAGATGACTGATGTGCATAATGACGAGAAGGACGGACTGGATGAGTGCTGGATTCCGTATGATGCTTACAGAAAGGTTAGCAAGACATATCATGGTGAGAAACATCTGACGGATGATGAACTGAATGTTTACCTCAATGTAATCCGCAATAAAATAGGTGCAAGAGGCAAACTGCTTGTGGTGATAGATGCTTGCCATAGTGGTGATGGTACTCGTGGCGATGATGACGAAGTGGTGAGAGGTGTGGAAGACACTTTGGTGGTAGATAGCTTGAATGCTCGTGGGCTATATGAAGCTTTTGAAATGGTAAGATCGCTTGTTATGGGTGACAATAGTAGGCAAAAGATCATTAACGATAAAGCTAAGCCTTTGGCGGAACGTTGGATTACTATCAGTGCATGCAGAAGCGATCAAGTGAATTTCGAAATGAAGAAACCTGCTGTCGGAAAACTGACATACGCATTGTGGACTGAACAAAAGAAGAGCGGGAAGGTTAGCAATGAAGAGTTTATGAGGCGAATCAGAAAGTTTGTGAACAGCAATACCAGTAGCAGACCACAACAGCCTGAAATGACAGGTGAAGACATCAATAAATACAATATAACAGACATACTGAGTAGATAAAATGGCAAAGTCAATACAAATGCGTACACCACAACAAGAGAAAGAAGCTCGGCTTGTTGCTGGAATGTACGATAAGAATAGAAAAATACAGTCGGAACTGTATGCTTATTGCTCGAAGTACTTTTGGGCAAACTACCATGGTGTGTTCTTCGCTGATGAGGAATCAGCCACGGAAATTTTCCAAAACACATTCATTGCGATGTGGGAGAATATCGAGCGCAGGAAGATTTATGTGAGTGATGGCAGAGTGATGGGCAAGAACAACGAACCATTGAGCGGCAGCATCCTCACCTATTTTATGGGGATTGCCCGTATCAAGTATTTGGAATGGGTAAGAGAAAATCCTACCTGTGCTGACCCAGAAACAGAAATGGGACGAAAGATAAAGAAAGAAGGATTTAATGCCCAGCAATACATCAATATGCTGTATGATTCGGAGGACAACAAGATGCTTGACATCATTGCTGATGTCATATCACATATGTCGGAGCGGTGCTGTGAGATATTGAGCAAGTTCTACTATGAGGAGAAGGACTTGGACACAATCCTGTTGGAAATACCAACGATAGACTCCAAAAACGCCCTCAAAACGAAGAAGCACAAGTGCATGGAGTCGTTACGTACTTCAGCACGAAACATTTATCACAACTATTTGAACTCATAAAATGGCAGATGGATATGAACAATAATAATTTTCAAGACAGAATAGATGAATACTTGCTTCATAGTGATACCATGTCGGAGGAAGACAAGGCACAGTTTCTGAAAGAAATAGAAGAGGATGAAGAGAAAAGAGAACTGTATGAGTTTACGAAGAATGTAAAGGTGGCAATGGTGAGTCGTGGAGAGAAGCTGAAAGCTATGACAGAGTTTCAAAAGGAAATGAAACATAGCAATAGAAAGACTTGGCTTTGGATTTCAAGCATTGCTGCCGTATTGGTTATATGCTTCTTTGCCATCAATCCGCTGTTTGTAGAAAACTCCCCTACGGACAATGTGCGTGGCGATGAAAACGATGTGTTTGATATGACGGTGCCAACAGACAGTATTAGCAATGACTCTATATCAACAGACACCATAACATTGCACCATGAATAAAGTGTTATTTTTATCGTTAGCTCTATTCTGTTGTGGTTTGCAGATGCAAGCGCAGAGATTAACCGAGGCGGAAGTGACGGCTAAGATGAATGAAGCCTTTGTATTGAGCAATGCAAAGAAGACAGCGGAAGCACTCGATGCTTTCCTCATTGTCGGCAAGAACACGGAACAACAACGAAATGAAGTTGAGCATCAGGTGTATGTATGCAGTCAGACAATGGCTTGTATGTGTTATGAGACCTTGAAACGTTACGAAGAGGCGTATCTGTTGGCTAAGAAATTGATGTCGGGCAGTCTTACTGAGAAGGAAAAGAAAGATGTTGCTCATCTGTATGCCATGAACGGATATATGAACGCCACCAGTTTTATGCCTGGAGACAATAGACAATTAGTAAAGGCTCGTACTATATTGGAAGAGATTATGCCATACGCTGACGGCTATGTAAGAGAATATGTCATGCCTAAAATATCGTTATCCTGGTTCTTCGAGGGGGTAGACTATCATTTGTCACAACAGTATGACAAGGCTTTGACATGTTATCAAAATGCCCTAAAAGGTTATCAGAAACTTGGAAAAACAAAAGATGAGGTTTCTGTATTGAAGCATATCGCCGAAATAAAAGGAACTCTTTATGACGTGGCTGGTTCCGAGGAAGCATACAAACAGGCTTTGGCCTTGGCAAAACAGATTGGCAAAACTAATGTTCAGATGGAAATTCTGAAAGGGCTGTGGAATTTAGTGAATACAATAGGTAACGTACAACAGGCACAGACTTATGCAGCGAGTATAGATTCATTGGTGGATGTAACGGCAGATTTACAAACTAAGTTCACTTATTATAATCAGAAAGGCAATGAAACTAAGGTTTTGGGACAATATGGTATTGCAGAACAATGGTATTTGCGTGGAAAAGATCTTGCAGAACGTCTTGATATAAACACTGTATCAGCCAGCAGGCATCTGAGCTATTCCAACTTGCGCAATTTATATGCTGCTATGGGGCGATATGACGATGCTATACAATATGCCAAGAAAGCCATAGAGGAATTTCAGGCGCATACCACCAAGGATGATGTAACCTATAATATGCCTTATATGGCTTTGGCAGACATATATAGATTGGCGGGTAATAAGGAAAACTGTTACAGAAGTCTCGACAAACTTTTTGAGACGGCTTTACGAATGACAGAACCAAAGGAACTATCTCTTCTATATACAACAAGAGGTAGATGCCGTTTTGCTTTCAAGGATTACAAGTATGCTTTGGACGATTATAAAAAAGCAGATGAATTGCTAGCTGCTAAATATCCACAGACAGATGGTGATAGGATTTCATTATTGGCGTTGACGGGAGGTGTAGAGCATCAATTGGGTAATTATGCAAAATCTGAACAGCTCTATCGAAAGTATGCTGAATACACTAAGGCACTATATGGTGAAAAAAGTCTGGAACATATCAATGCACAAATATATCTTGCCAATGCCGAAGGTTTTGCCGGGAATGTAACGAATGGTTGCAATGATTATGCTGCAGCTGAACAGCAATTGAAGGCATTGATGAAACAACGTATTCCATATATGAGCAGTACGGAACGTGAAGGACTGTGGGGCTTTCTATCTGCATTGTTTACGATGATGACTCCCTACGCTTTGGAGGCAAAGCAGATGCAAACCGCTTTCACTAAAAGCAGCTATGATGCACTTGTTATGTCGAAATCATTTCTCTTGGAATCGGAACGTTCCATGTATGACGTAATCAAGAGGATGGGTACGCCTGAGGACATGCACGACTATACAGTTTTGGCTTTTATGAAGAACCAAGTGAAGGTATTGGAAAAGGACTATAAGGCGAATGCTGACAGTATACTGGGTGTGTCAAGAAAAGTAACCCGATTGGAAAACCAGTTGGCTAACAGATGTAAAGGATATAGCGATGGTACAGACTTTATGGATGTGGATTATGATGCGGTGAAACATGCATTGGGACAAAACGAAGTGTTGATAGACTTTACCGACTATATTTCACAAACTCAAGGAAGAAAGTATGCAGCTTATATTATAAATAAGGTGCAAGGCTATCCGCTGCTAAAAGCATTGTTTGCTGAAAGGCAGATTGATTCTCTTGGCATCGTGAGACCAGATATGTACTATAGTGAGGATTATTCAGAAAATGTTCTGAAATTGTTATGGGATCCATTGAAAGAGAATGTATCAGAAGGTGCTACCATATACTATGTTCCATCACAGTTGCTGTTCCAGGTTTCATTGGAATCTTTACCATTGCCAGACGGTTCACTCTTAGGTAGCCATTATCATTTTGTCAGATTGTCTTCGGCTCGCGAATTGGTGAAGATGAAGTCCAATGCTATTGGTTGTAAGGATGATACTGCAGTACTGTATGGAGGTTTGCAATATGATGTGGAGACAACCGCAATGGCAGAAGAGTCAAAGAAATATGATTTGTCTAACTTGCTTGCCATACGTGGAGAAATAGCTCGTGGTGATTCCATATTCCATGATTTACAAGGTACAAAGGAAGAGATCTTGAAGATAGAAAACATCTTGAAAGATAACAAATGGCAAGTTACTCCATATATGGGAAAGAACGGCACGGAAGAATCATTCCTCGATATGAATGGTAAGTCTCCAAGATTATTGCATCTTGCCACTCATGGATTTTATTACACTCCAAATAGAGCGGAGAATGTAGATTATCTCAAAGGCTATACAGATGCGATGTCTCTTTCAGGACTTGTTCTGTCTGGTGGTAATGCTGCATGGTTAGGCAAACCCTTACCTAAAGGTGTACTTGGCGGAATACTTTCAGCTAATGATATAGCACGTTTGGATTTGAGCAATACGGATATGGTGGTATTGTCAGCTTGCCAGACAGGACAGGGCAAGGCGACATCTGAAGGATTATATGGTTTGCAACGAGCCTTCAAAAAAGCAGGCGTCGGAACTATCGTCATGTCTCTATGGAATGTGAACGACAAGACAACTTCCGAGTTTATGACTACTTTCTATGAACGCCTTGCCGACAAGAAGAATGCTTGGAACAAACGTAAGGCATTTGAGGAAGCTAAGGAAATTATTCGCCAGAAGCACCCAGATCCATTCCATTGGGCTGCGTTTGTAATGTTGGACTGATGGAAATGGTTACTTTTCTCCCTCTCCTATCATAAATAGTAAAACAAAACTATTGTGAATATGAAGCAGGAAGAAATTGTAAACGAGATTCTCCAAATGTGCGGTCAAACGATACTGATGCCTTCTTTAGGTTGGCATTTCAAGTACAACGGACAAGTGTATTTCTATGTGGTAGGCAAAGACGAAAGTATGATTCGCTTTTGTATTCCTTTTGTGGTAGGACTACCCATACAGAACAAGGAACAATTGAAAGAGGCAGTGAATGATACTAACAAAAACGTAAAATACACTAAAGCACTGCTATCGAGTAAAGATGAAGCAAAAGTATCTTTGGATTATGACCATAAGATAACGGACAAAGAATCTACCAAAAACATCGTGCCGCATATCATCAAAACATTGGATTTTGCGGTTGGATATTTGGAAAAGAGAGTAAGAGAAAAAATTATGTAAAAGAATAAAAGTTGCGCCCGACACGGATTTAGGGAATATAAAATGGGCAAAAAACTAAACAAAATTATTGTTCAGATATTTGGGGCATCTTTGCTTGTGTGTATTTTATTGCAGATATGCTCTTGTAAAAACAAAACGAATAGTTGTACCAACAACTTTGCTGTTACAGATTCCGAAGAGTCTGACGAGAAAAGTCTTCCCCAAAATGATATAGACACTCATGTGACATTTTACATATGCTTACAGCACAGTTTTGGCTTATCGTTATAGGCTTTGCTCAAATGATTGGTTGCAGTTGGATTTTCAGTATGTTTCAAAGACGGGCTTATAAACGAGAAATCCGAAGCAGACACTCGTATGTCTTGCTTGCTAAGTTGCTAGCGGAAGAAGAGAAGCTAGGACGCAACATCAGCAAATGCAACGAGGATGGTACAGGAGAAGTGTATCTTGGTTTACCACAAGGAATAGTAAAGGTGTTTTCTCTTGGAAATGACAGATTTGCTATTTCTCTTGTTGGAGCTGTTATTATAAATGATATACACGCAGATATGGCTCGTGAGTTTTGCAAGGAATTGAATGTCAAGGAAAGTCGAATCAGATATAGCGTTGGCTATGAACCGGCTTTTTCCAAAACAGGAATATCTATTACTTGTGACTTTGAGGAAGATGGAGACGATGAAACTACCGAATACAATATTCTTAGTTATACCAAGACATATTTAGAGCCAAAGCAACAAGAACTACAAACAATATGGACTCATAAAATGAAAGAAATACAATAATACAAAAATATAAAAGATATGAACACAAATAAATACTTCAAGTTAGGCTTAATCACAATATTTTTAGCCTTTTTCGGACAGTTGTCCTTTGCTCAAGAAGTGATAGTGGCTGACACTATTGACGCAGAAGAAGCATTTGGCAAAAAGCCCATCACCCAAGTACCATTGGAACTATGCGAACAGATAGACACCTGTAGCATTGCCAAGTTTGCCGTTGTTTCAAAAGGTGGCAAACAGGGTATCTATGACTTGGAGAAGCATGAGAATGTAACGGAGATAGATTTAGATGTTGCAGGTTTCTCACGTCGTTATGTGTCAGAAGATGGCATTGAGGTATTCTACTTCTATGTAGAAAAAGGGATTGAGCGTGGCACCATTGGCGTGGTTGGAGGAAACAATCAAACTGTTGGTGTATGGATGGACAATCCTGAATATGTCGCTAAACTTGATGAATGCACAACAATAGATAGTGTGATGACTCAGAAATGCCAAGATGTTTTGTCTAAGGGGTTGAAAATGTTGAATGGAACATACGGACAGATTGCTGTTATAGATGCACAAACAGGAAGACTGAAATCATGGGTTGCATTGGAGAAAGATAGAGATGATTATTCAGAGGGCAAGCTGTTGAAACAAGCATGTAGTCCTCGCATTTTGACACTTGTAGGCATTACTCCTATGTTGGCAGATATCAATGGTTCACTCAATGACAAGATGGATTTGTGCGGTGGCATATATAATATAGGTGACAGCATCAGCATTCGTGACCATAACTGGCGGTCTGGCGGTTATGGTGTAATGACTTGTCGTCAAGCATTGACACATAAATCTAACGTGGCTATGTTCAAGATACTCTTGGTAAATCGTGGCGACAATGCTTTTGGTATATGGAAGAAAATGACAAGTGACGAAAAGCAAACAAATGCCATGGAATTGGCTGCGCTCTTTAATGGTGCCTATCAGAAGAACACTTTGACATTCCCGACTTTGCAAGGGGACTCAGTTACAGAGGAAACATTTGACAACATTACGCCTTTAGGACGTAAATATCTGCAAGAGGTATTGATTGGTCTGAACAAAGGGAAAGGCATACAAGCATCTTATGCCCCAAAGAAAGTGGATATAGCAGGAGTATATGGCAACTATCAAGGCAAAGAACTTAAAAATGGGGAACATAAATTGGCAGAAACGGCATTTGTTGGAGTATTCCCTGTAAAGAAACCTCGCTATGCCTTGGCAGTAATCATCAATAGACCGAATGAACAAACTCATGGCCCAAAGGATTTAGCCAATGGCGTCGTGAATAATCTTGTGGAATGGTTGTCTAAGCATTAACACTTGGAAATTATGGAAGAGGTTATCTACAAACATGAAACGAATGGTGAGTTCACAGGAATCTATGCGCAAATAGAAGATGGCAAACTCACCATTACCGAGCAAGATATGGGTGAATTTGAGAAAGAATATTCAAGAGACGGTGAGGTTGAGTCTTTCGTATTCTTTGATGTGGCAAATACCAATCGTCTGATGAGGTCTTTGCACGCATCTGACGACTATAGTCTTATCGAATCATTAAAAAAGAAGTTCAAAAAACATGGGAGTTGCATGAAAAGCGAGATCTGCTATTATTGCGATGAACATGACATCAAGTATCAAACACAAGTATATTATTGATAGAACAATATGACACAGCAAGCCAAGATTCCCATATTATAGAATATAATAATGCCGGAAATATTACGTTACAGATAGATTAGAGGTTACATTTGCCTCTATACTATCATAAACTAAAAAGAATCGTAATATGGAGATAAGATATGCAACAATAAGCAAGACCGGTAGAAGGCATAATAACGAGGATGCTTACAAGGTCATTGATATGCCACAAAACAACCAGTTTATGGGAATAGTTTGTGATGGCATGGGCGGTCATTCCTTTGGAGAGACTGCCAGTGAAACGGTATGCAATACTATATCTGACTTTTGGAAGAAGCATAGCAGTTCGCCCGATTGTGACTCAAAGGTAAAACTCGCTTGCAAGAAAGCAAGTTGTGCCATTGGCCAAAAGGCATTTGAGCTTCATCATGCAGAGATGGGTACGACCATGGTCATGGTAAGTATTGAGAACGATGTGGCAACCATTGCGCATATTGGTGATAGTCGCTGTTATGTACAACGACCTGGTGATGGATTACTTTATCAGACAAAAGATCATATCCGGCTTGATTTTGGATGGGAGATTGTTGCCAAGTGCTTCTTCTCTTACCGCCCAGAAGTGGCAGTACCAGACATCCGACAAATCAAACTACAGACTGGTGACAGAGTTTTACTTTGTTCGGACGGACTGTACAAAAGCATGGCTCCTGACATTTTGCAAGCAAGGATGATGGATGACAAACCATTGGTAGAGATACTTGACGTTTATGATTACCTTTGTGAAAAACAAGGAGATGATAATTATACGGCAATATTGATTGAATGTTTCTAAATTCTAGGAAAAGAATGATGAAGACTCGTTATACATTGTTTGTATTGGGCTTTGCACTGTTATTTATAGCTTCTTGTAATAGAGAAGATATAAGCATTACTTATTTCAAACAACTACAAAATACATCTAACAATGCCAACAAGGAAGACTCCTTGATGATACCTTGTGGATTTATAGAATATAACTCCGTTCGATTCTCGGATGGTTCATATGCTGTACATCGTTTGCAATATGCTCCACAGAACAGTCTGACGGAGTTCTTTGATAACAAGGGACGAACGATTGCCACGATAGCAAGAGCATCGGAATGTTATGCACAAACTCTTGTGTATGATTACGATGATGAAGGACGGTTGTCTCATCTCCTCCAATATAAAAGTGAAATCTTTGAAGGCTTGGATTCTGACAGCACAAGTTATGGAAGGAACAAAGATGGGTATCTTGGATTTCGGCAAATGATAGCAGATATGGTTTATGAACATCCTGACACTGCAAAATACCAACAGACGAACATTGAATATGATAAAGATGGCGATGCTGTAAAAGCCTATATGGTATATGGCGGTGATAGCATTGTTGCGCCAAGCGGATATAAGTTGACCATAGCGGTAAAGCCTTGCCTGAGTTTTTGGCAAAGCGACTTGCATGGTGGCTTTTATATCTTCCATGTGACAATGGAACCTAAAAGAAAGGATTTGCAAAATTATAAGGTTTGCCGATTTGCAGATTATCTGCCCTCAATGGAATCGGAATATCGGAATGGGCGCATTGTCAAAACAGTATGGCACCATGATCCATGTATAGAGTCAGATGATGAAGACCTTGTCTTCATTCCAATAATAACTGATGACTTGAATGTATATTCCGTTACGTGGGAGGATGGCAGCAAGCATCAACGTGTATATAAAGACGGGCTATTGGCATATAAGCAAGAAATCAGCAAGTATGGTAGTGCGTTGAAAAAGGAAACGTACTCTTTCCTATCAGACAAAAAGGTCAAAGTTACATTTGAGACCATTGATTATAAAACCAAAGCATTGAAGACAATATCAACTTCAGTCATGAATGTTCCTAACATGGAAAAGTTTCGTGAGGACATGAATGTAATCAGTGGAATGTACAGATGGGAAAATTATTACAACAAATAAAAACTTACGGATATGGACAAGAATAATTTAAAGGATGCCTACGATATAGGTGAGAATATGGCAGTGTTTAGTGGTGAAGGAAGAAGTTACACCATCATCAATAAGGAAACAGGTAAGACAAGGCAACTTGTAAGTGAAGACGGAAGCCTTCTTGTGACAGATAATGAGATTGACTTTGATGCAATATATAAGGGATGTCCTGATTTCAATGGATGTAAATCTGTTCGATATTGGTTCGGCAGATATGACAATTTCAGAAATGGTGTTTGTGCCATCTGCTGGACAATATATCCCGATGGACGCTACTTTGCTGATGAGGATGGTTTCGGAATGGAAGATAATGACGAAGAGAATGCTTATTGCATTATCAATAAGGACTTGGAAATCATCGTGCCTTTTCAACCAATGGGTGATGTAAAGGAAATGTTGAAGAAATACGAAAAGTAAGTATGTTAGTTGTACATCCAAAAGACAGAACGACTTCTGTACTCTCTGCTTTATATGAGGGTAAGGAAGCCAATGTGATTAGCAGCAATTGCTCTAACAAGAAAATGGAGCATTTGTTGCATCATGTTTCCACACAAGAACGAATCATGCTACTTGGACATGGCTCAGACAAAGGGCTGTTCTATCGAGAGGATGACACTAAGGATGAATTTGACAAAATCATTGTTGGACACCCACACAGTTTCCATTTGCGCAAGCATGGTGGTAATCTGATTGGTATATGGTGTCATGCTGATAAGTTTGCAAGAGCAGAAGGTCTGCATGGGCTGTTCTCTGGCATGATAATATCTGAGGAGCAAGAAGCGGTGGAATATGGTGTCATGGCTACACAACAGGAGATTCTAAAGTCCAATACCATCATGTTTGGACACTTACGTTGGCTACTTGACGAGGATATCCCTCTATGCGAAATACCACAGCGTATCAAAAACATGGATGCTGAAAGAACTTCACTATCCGTATTTAACTGTAACAATTTCCATTACATATAATCAAAAAGGTTATGCAAGTAATTAAACTTAATGGTGATCATTTGACATTCAAAGGCAGAGTTCATGGCTCTGTTGGTATAGAATATCGTATAGAGTATGATAAAACTGCTTTTCGCATGGAATATAACTACAAATATGTACATTCCGAAATAGAACGGCGTATGCTATGTGGTGCTGACGATTCTAATGTAACATATGAACTTATTCCACTAAAAAGAGGAATATTTGTGATTTTTGAAGTAGAAGGCTTTCGTGGTCAAGAAACCGCAAGAAAAAAGCATACGATAGTAGTCATATAACACCAACAAAAAGACTTTATCAAGAAATTTATAGCCGATGAATGTATGTAAAATAAGTTTTAAAAATTGTATTCTTGCCATTTGGAACCAATTGACAAGAAAGGGTGCATGGTGCGACGGATGGCATATATATAATAGCAATGAGGGTATCTAAACATTAAATCATGAAGGAATAATCTTGGATGAAGGAATAATCAGTGGTGAACAGAAGGGATTTTATATTCTTTGATGATAGGAATGGTTACTTGTTTCACTCTATATTCATAAAGATATAAAGTTCGTAACACAAAAATATCAGATAATATGGAAGAAACAAGAAACAAAACAGAAATGCAAAAGACTCAAATCTTCAATGTGATAATCCTTGACCGTAGTGGTTCTATGCAGAGAATACGTCAAGCAGCGGTGGATGGATTCAACGAAACCTTGGTTGGAATCAAGAAAGCGCAAGAGAAATTTGCCGACACACAGGAGCATTTCGTTTCACTGGTTACTTTTTGTAGCTGTGAGACATGTAATGTTTTTGACAAAGTACCTGTGGGTAAAGCACATCCGTTGAGCATGAACGACTATGAACCATGTTGTTCAACTCCTTTATACGATGCTATGGGATTCACCCTTACTGCGATGCATAAACAGATCAAAGACATTGAGGATGTTGCGGTTGTTGTTACTATCATTACTGACGGTTATGAGAATGCGTCCAAAGAATATAATGGTAGTAGCATCAAGACACTTGTGGAAACACTTCGCAAAGAAGGCTGGACATTCACTTACATGGGAGCAAATCAAGATTCAATGGAAGTTGCTATGTCGATGTCTATCCGCAATGCTCGTAATTTTGATTATAGTTCAGAAGGAACACGTGCTTCCATGCGCAAAGATACCACGACCCGTATGAATTTCTTTTCTCGTCTTTCTCAAATGAAGAATGAGGCTGCTTTTGTGCAGAACCGATGTCAAAGGAAGAACGTCTTGGTTGCTATGGTAGATTGGCAGATGAAGCCTTTGATGAGGAAGAAAATAAGTAGAAGCTTAAAATAAGTGGCATATGAAAAGAGCAATTATTTTATTTTGGAAAGGGCTGACTGGTATTATTTCAGCAACAGCAGAGTGGTTCGCCGTGATACTTGGAATGAAGGATGAATCTAAGTATGGCAAGTTTGTTCGACGTGTTGTTGGAGGCTGTTTTGCGTTCATCATGTTTGTGTTTGCATGTGCTGGAGGTAATGCGTTATACGAGTTTGTTTACAAGAAAGTGAATGCTGCGAAATATTTGGATGACTCCTACTATGACTCGCAGTACCTGTCAAGAAATGCCACTTACTATAGCCGGGCCTATGAGACGGATGGATATGTGGAGACTCGTGATGGCAAGAAGACTGTCAAGGGCATACATTGGATTTCAAAACCATTGGGGGACGACTCGCTTGTCTGTTATAGTAACGGCGATGCTCGTGGCTACTTCAATATGCTGACAGGTGAAATAGCCATCAAGCCTCAGTACAAGCACGCATGGGTATTTTCTGATGGCTTGGCTTCAGTAGATGACAACGGAATGATAAAATTCATCGACTCCAAAGGAAATGTCGTTATTGACTTGAATATTCCATACATCACTGGTGCAGAAGGGTATGTATTTCACAATGGGCATTGCGTAATACATAACAACAAACGTGACAAATTTGGTTTGATAGACAAAAAAGGGAATTGGATGTTGAAAGCTGAATATGATGCTATTTTGCCCAAGGATTCTTTCTTTGTCGTAAGCAAAGGAGGTATGCAGAGTGTTCTTACAGAAAATCTGAAACCAATATTGCCTTTTATGGAAGCAGACCTCTGGATCTCTGGTAATAGCATTACTGCAACAATGAAAGACCACACTCTTCGCAAATATAATTTGCAAGGTGAATTGATTGACGATTTCTTGATTAGTAATGTTGACAGATTATTGTATGATACCGATGAAATACGATATACTACGGCAAAGAACTATGATGATGAGGGTAATTTAACAGGCGAAACGGCAGAAGCAGAACCAACACCTTATCAAAAGACTGCAAGTTGCAAAAAATATGAAGCAGAACTTGGTTGGTATGGGTTGATGTCACCAAGTGGAAAAGTCATTACTCCTCCAAGATATTGCGATATTACAGCCATTGGCTACGACTTGTATTTATGCAAAACTGATGATATTAGAGGTGAAGTTCTGAATGGTAAAGGTGTAAGAGTTAGGTAAACGACTCTTTCATTTACTCATTGATAAAGCTGACAACGCAAAAGACTTTTCAATAAGATTCAAAAGGATGGTAGGATTGAAACTCTTGCCATCCTTTTTGCATGTAAGGTGGAGATGGCTGCCAGTACTACGACCGGTATTGCCGGTGACACCAACTATGATACCAGGATAAACGTATTCTCCTTTACGAACTATGATTGAAGACAAATGACAATAGCTGATATAAAACTTGCCATGCCTCAATGTAACATAGTTGCCAGAACGATTGTCATACCCTACCTTTTCGACAATACCATCCATCATGGCATAGACAGGTTCGTTCTTTGCACGAAGATCCAAACCGTTGTGCCATGACAGTTTACCTGTAAATGGGTCACGACGATAACCATAAGGACTGGTGACCTTGATTGATTTCAGTGGATAAGTGATGCTTGAATAGCTGCTTATCCACTGTTTTTGTTTGTTATCCACCGAGTCTGTTTCTTGTTGTGGTAGATTTGCAGTGACGGAATCTACCTGATTATTTGCAGGAGGCAGCTCAACTATCCTGACTTTGTAACGGCACACGTTGTCGCTGACGGTATTGAACTGCGCTTTTGCACTTGATACCGCCAAACAACTTATTGACCATAATGCCATTATTTTCCTATTCATAGTGCAAAGTTAAGGAAAGAAATCAAGACCTATACATGATGCAACAAAAGTATAACATAAAATAAGATTAAAGTATGATTGAGAGTATGAAGTGATGATATAATCATAATAAAACGGAAAAGATTGGGCTGAAGGACGTAGGCTTTCTTGTATTCATTACTCTTGGGCTATCTTTGCATGGCTATATGCAAAGTATCATTCAAAATATAATCAGAATATGAAAAGAAACTCATTTGAAGAACGTGAAGTGCCATATCAGACACTCGCTAAGTTTGGACTCACCCATGAGATGATTGAAGACCTTCCGATGCATGCCTTGGAGGACATCAGCAATGGTCGTCCATCGCCATTGTTGCCTGTGAGCATGGAAGTAAACGAGGGTTACAGTATCAAGAGCAGAACCCGATTCGCCTTGGTAAGAATGGCAGATGGAAACGTGGATGTGATGTTCTATCCTGTTTTGAAGTATGCCCCATTGGACAAATTCACCAAGGAGCAGCAGGAACTGTTGAAGCAGGGCAAGGCTGTGGTGACAGATGTGAATATGCCCGATGGCAATTCTATCAAGGCATTCGTACAGATTGACGGTGAGACCAACCAAGTGATGGCTGTGCCGACACCAGTGATTGGCAGAAACCTACAGGTACTATCTGACGAACTCAGTCTTGGAGGAACGGAACTAAAGAGCATCCAAAATGGCGAGGCACTGACATTTGCCGTAGAAGACGAACCTGTGACCGTAGGCATCGACCTAAAGAGCGATACTGGCATCCGCTTCGCCAACGGCGATGGTGAGCAGTGGCGCAAGGAAGGCAAGCGAGAGTGGGACAAATACACTTTCGGCATCTATGGCTGTTGGGTAATGGATGATGACGGTAATCTTGAATATGTTCCAGAGGAGGAATATACCGAAGAACTGTGGAATGAGCAGAAAAAAGCAGCTGGAAGACATGCTTCTGCCGTTGCAAGAAAGTAAAGTGAAACATCAAATTTAGGGAAGAAATGAGAAAAGGACCTTATTATACAGAAGACATTCTCGTGGAGAAGATGCAGAGCGGCGAATACGGTTGGCTTGACTATGTGAACCTTTTCAGTGAGGAATGGCAGAACGAGTATGAGGAATACTGCAAGGAACACGCCCTGTGCATCGGCAACGAGAGTGCGGAACAGTTTGTGAAGTACAAAGACGAACTGTTAGAGCAAGGAATGGAAAAAGAGAACGCTTAATAAAATCATGCTATGGCGATAAGAAAGAACTTGAATCCAAGACAGATGGACTTGCAGCCAGAGATGCGTGACATCTTGATGCGCAATGGTATGCAAGCCCATATCATAGCCAACGGTGATGGTTATCAGTTAGCGGTACAGGGACATGACTCCCCACTGCTGACCTATAACCTCACCGAGAAACAGATGTTGGCATTGACCGATTGGGGAACCAACTCTGCCAACAAGAAGGCGTACAATGTCTTTACCAGCATCATCGGCAAAGACTTCTATATGCCGAGAAACCTTGTCCATGCAAGAAATGCCAATGGAAGAGTGGCTATGGGACTGCATGGATATAGGATTGGTACTGGAGAATACGGACGGTTAGGATGGAGTCCAGAGTTTTTAGGTTGGACACCGAGAATGCAGGACGGCTATCATCTACGCAGAGTCGGAGGACAGATGTTCTATGCAGGAGCACCTATGGTAGCGGAAAGACCAGACAGAAGGCTGAAACCTGGTGAGTTAACCTCTGGAGGTTATGGCTTTTACTATAAAGGACAGCAACAAGTAGCATCACAAGCAGATGTATTACAAAACCTGCAAGCCGTGATGACACCTGTAGAAACACGTCCAAGAAGTCAAGAGCCAGCCAAACCCTACAAGGAACTGATAAGCTCACCTGTATATTTCTCCAACGATCAATGGCAGGAATGCCTGTCTTCACACGGTATCATCATCGATGAGAAGGCAAAGACACTCACAATCCAATCAGAAAGCACCAAAAGTGATATGGTGTATGACTTGACCGACGATGAATTGAAGGCATTGATCAACAATTCTGTCAAGCAAGTATCTGTAGCCAAACGACTGGATATATTGAATAATGTCATCAAGGACGATTTCGCAGACAAGATAACGATGGACATGCTCAACAGCAAGGAGCGCATCCATATCGGTTTGCGTCCAGAGGTGCAGCAGGAGTTGGACGGCAAGATGCAGTTGCAATCTACCGTCGAGCCACTGCAAGTGCAGCAAGAACCTATGAACAATAAAGTAGGTATTGTGGATGGGCAGGACTTGGACGAGAGCAAGGGATGGTTCCGTGAAGGCAAGCATGGCAGAGAAGTAACTGTTGGTGAGATACGAGTGGATCCAGCGGAGCAAGAAGGCAAGTTCCTCATGACAGCCATCATCAACGGTGAGCGAGTAAGCCACGAGATAACGCAGAAGCAGTATGACAAGTTCATGGCAGTGGATGACTACCATCGCATGAAACTTTTTTCCAAGATATTCGGTGAGGTAGATATGAAAGACCGTACCAGTTTGGGAACCAAGATTGGAGCTGCACTGTTAGCAGGATTGGGTGTTGCTGCAGAAGTAGGCAGTGAGCTACATCGTCCACATGGCGCACCTGTAGTGATAGTTGACCACCATCATGGTGCAGCACCTGCGCCACCTCGTCCCTACTTCAAGCCAGGAGTAGATACGCCAATGGATGTGGCGGCGAGAAACTTTGAGGCTGCCATGAACCAAGAAGTATTGCATCCTCACATGGGGAAAGGACTATAACGGAATACGCTTATGGCAAACAACGAACTGACATATAATGATTTCTTACAGCGTCTGAACATACAGGAGCTGCTGGTGGACGCAGGCTATCAGTTGAACAAACGAGATGGCTTGCGCTATCCGTCGTATGTAAAGGTGGACAGTCATGGACAGCGAGTGAGAGGCGACAAGTTTATTGTCACAGGCAATGGCAAGTGCTGTTTTCAGCCACCAGAACAGAAAAACTATAATGTGATAGGTTTCATCAAGGAGCATCCGATGCTGTTTGACGACTATAAGCCAGGGATGTCATTGGACAGACTGGTGAATGTGGTATGCAACAGACTGTTGAACAATCCCATTGACGTGCGTGAAAGCAGAGTGGCAGAACCCAAGCGAGATGCCAAGCCCTTCAACCTGTCAGACTATGACATCTTGCGTTTCAACCCAAGGGAAAAGGACACCCAACGAAAACACTATCCTTATTTCAAGGAAAGAGGCATCAACATGGGAACCCAGTTCGCCTTTCACAAGCATTTCTTCTTGGCGACCAAGCGTCGAAATGACGGATTGAACTTTGCCAATCTCGCCTTTCCACTATCCTTGCCGTCCAAGCCGGACAGCATCGTTGGATTGGAAGAGCGAGGCAGACCGAGACGAGAGGACGGCAAGGCATACAAGGGCAAGGCGGAAGGAAGCAACAGCAGTGAAGGATTGTGGATAGCCAACCTGACAGGTAAGCCATTGAAAGAAGCCACAAATATTCTATGGTTCGAGAGTGCCTACGATGCTATGGCAGAGTACCAAATCAATCCAGTGAAGAACGTGTATGTCTCGACCGGAGGTACACCGACAAAGGGGCAAATAAAGGGAATGCTGGAAGAGACCCGACAAGCGAACCATTATTTGGGCTTTGACAAAGACGAGGCAGGACGTGGCTTTGTGAAGAACTTCAAAACAATCGCCAAGGAAATGGGATTTGCAGACTTCACAGTGCAAGCCTTTCATCCTTTGGGACAATACAAAGACTGGAACGATGCCTTGCTTGGCAAACGAGACCAACGGTTGATAGACCAAGGAGAGATAGACTTCGACTATTTCGAGTTCGCCAAGGCGCAAGAGGCTGAGAGGCAACAAGAGCAAGCCAAACAGAAGGAAAAAGAGGAACAGACATCGGGCTTTCGCAGATGAAGCACGGTGTCATTATCAAAAAGGAGAACTATGCAGCAGACATATCGGTATAGAAACATCATCATCAAGCCCCATTGTATGCAGTTCGTCATCAACGAGCTGCACTTGCTTGTGCTTACAAGTGTAGGTTTTGTATATGCAGGTATTGATGATGCCGTTCTCTCCACTTTGGTGTTTGTCCTCTCGCTCTTGCTTTCCCTATGTTTGACATATCGGCTTGTCTATTTATGCAGGATGCGGTACATCATCAGTAACGAACAATTGGTGTTTGAACATGGCGTGTTTCATCGGGAAGTAGATTATCAGGAACTGTATCGTGTGGTGGATTTCAATGAGAGTCAGACATTCATGCAGCAACTATTCCGATTGAAAACCGTGAGCATATATTCTGGAGACAGAACGACACCAAGGCTTGACATTATCGGAGTACCGATGAAAGAAGAACTGGTGACAACCATCAGAGAACGAGTAGAAACCAGCAAACGCAGGAGGAGCATCTATGAGATTACAAATAGGTAAGATATGGTTGATAGTAATTGTCGGCATAGCAACGGCATCAGAAGCCAAGGCACAAGTGGTTTCATCCAATCCCTTGGAATGGATGGCACTGGCAGAAGGCAATGAACTTATCAACAGTGAGATTGAAAAGCAAATCAACGGACAGACCAAGACGGCGTTGTTGCAGAATACAATGGCTGCTGAGTTTAACCAGATACACAAATGGGAGAAGAAGTACAACAGCTACTTGAAATCTGTGAACGGCTATGCCTCTTCGCTGAAAGCATGTACTCATCTGTATGATGATGGCGTGAAGATTTTCATCACGCTCGCCAAGTTGAAGGCAGCTATTGCCAATAATCCGCAGGGCATTGTGGCAAGCATGAGTATGAATAACCTGTATATCGAGACGGCAACGGAATTGGTATCGGTTTTCAATCTATTGAACGATGCCGTGGCGAATGGTGGCACAGAGAATATGCTGACAGGAGCAGACCGCTCCAAGACCTTGTGGGCATTAAACGATAAACTATCTGCTTTCCAAAAGAAGCTCAACAAACTGTATCTGAGCATCCGCTACTATACAATGAGTGATGTGTGGAACAATGTCACGGCAGGGATGATAGACAGAAGTAATGGTGAGATTGCTACGCAAGCATTGGGGCGGTGGCGGAGAGCTGCCAAAGTCAGTACACCATAATAATATAAAAACATTTGAGTATGAGAACATGGATATTTTGCTTTGGCATAATGTTGCTTTCCGTCTGCAAGGTGCAAGCCCAGAACGACCCTGTGTTGGCAGGAATGATATGCGCATATACAGACAAGGCTGAAAAGGAGTTGAAGAACCAGGAGAAGGTGATGCTGATGCAGACCACTGGTCATATATGGTTGAAAGAGGAAGTGGAAGGAACCACCAATCTGCAACGAGAGTTCAACAACTACTTGGACTCGTTCCGCTCCATCGTGGTGTATGCTGCACAGGTATATGGCTTCTATCACGAGATAGACCGACTGGTGGATAACTTGGGAGAATTCACCAAACAACTGGATAAACATCCGAGCAATGCCCTTGCTGTGGCACTGTCAGCCAAGCGCAACAAGATCTATCGGGAGTTGATTATGGGCAGCGTTGAGATAGTAAATGACATCAGGCTTGTATGCTTGTCGGGCAACAAGATGACCGAGAAAGAACGAGTGGAAATCGTTTTCGGCATCCGCCCCAAGCTGAAGGTAATGAACAAAAAGCTGCAACGGTTGACCAAGGCGGTGAAGTACACCTCGATGGCGGACATCTGGGCAGAGATAGAGGAAGGTAGCCACGACAAGGCAGACAAGAAAACCATCGTGAAGGACTGCATGAACAGATGGAAGCGAAACGGAAAGATCAAATAACAATAAAAAGATACGACTATGAGTATATGGGCAAAGATAGCAAAGTATGGCGGCAGTGCCTTGAAAGGTGCAGGTAGTGTCGCCAAGCAAGGACTGAAATCTGCAAGCAATACGGCTGTGCATCCCACCCAAGCACTAAAAGGCGCAGGAAGTGCGATGAAAACAGCCGCTGTGGGCAGCGCAGCAGGATATGTGGCATGGCAGAACCTTGTCAACGACAAGAGCATGGTGGAGATAGCCAGTGATGTGGTGGTAGGAAAAGACACCACGGAGAAAATCTCCGAAGCTGTGGAAGACGTGAAAGGACTGAAGAACAAGGCTGGAGAAGCCGTGGATGCGGTGAATGGTGCCATGGGCGACATCAACAGCAAGTGGAGCGGAATGAGCAACTTCTTCCGTGGCATCTTCGGAGGCAACGGACTGGAGATGTTCGGCAACTTCTTCAAGAACTTAGGGAAAGGCAACGTGTCGGGACTGAGCCTTGCAGAACTGGTAACAGCAGCGTTCCTCACTTTCGGACGTTTCGGATGGCTTGGCAAGATAGCAGGAGCCATGCTCGGCATGATGCTCATCGGCAACAATTCCAATATCAAGAACATCGTCAGTGGTGATGGCGGTCAAGGAAGAAATGTGAACGAAGCAGAAATGACCACACGCAGTGGCGGCATGAAACGATAAACATAAAAACGACAACAACATGAGATATACAGAAGAAATGATGCTGCAATCAAAAAGCGGCTTTTGCATGCCCTTTGAGGAGCGAGGCAAGGATGTGGAACTGACACTTGGCTATGGCAAACAGAAGCATCCTGTAACAGGAACCGTGTTCTTCCATCACGGACTGGACTTTGAGGCAAATCACTATCTGCTGTCTGCCTTGGCAAGCGGAACGGTATCGGGCATTGGCAATGATGCGACACACGGCATCTACCAAGTGATACGCTACGGCAAATATGAAGTGACCTACGCCCACCTTGCCAACGTGTTCGTGAACTTCGGACAAACCGTGAAGGCAGGAAACATCGTAGCATTGAGCGGTGACAGACTGCATTTCGAGGTGAAGTTTGACGGCAAGGAAATCAATCCGATTGATTTTCTGACCATGCTATATGGCAATGTGAAGGCAATGGAACAGACCGGTAAGACAGGTTTTCCTGAGTTTGAGACCTACGACATGAATATAGCCACACAGTATGACAAAGACCAAAAAGAGATAGAAGAATTGATGCTGCGCTTCATGCCATCGTATATGGAAGACCTGTATAAAGGTATGTATGTAACACCGCAACATGCAGAGCAGTCGCTAAGGAACATCTTTACCTTGTCAGCGGCGAAACACTATTTCTATGAAGCTATGCCATCCATCAGCAATCCGTTAGGCATCGGGCAGAGAGCCATGCCCTTGGCTTGCAAGGTGCAGAACTTGCTGATTGCGGATTTCTTGAACTATCTGGCATTGCGGCATGGCATCTATCTGTCCACATTGAGCGAAGTTCTAAAAAAAAACTCCATGACGAAGCCATAAAGACAAGTGGCATCATCGACCCGCTTGCTGAACTAGACATCGATGTGAAGAGCTTTGATATTCCAAGGTTGGTGAGCGTCTATCCAGACCGTGCAGGAGTGAGATGGTGGACAAAGGCGTGGTTTAATAACCGAGAGGAAGGAGAATGCTCCGTGGAGATAGAACTGCAACAAGCCATCCTCTTCATCCATAACAGAATAGAGAAGGACTCTTGGCTGGAGGAATACTTTCCAAAACAGATGGAAGTGTATCACCAAGCCATCGAGCAGACAAGAGAACAGATATTAGGTCAACTAAACGTAACGCTATAATGAGTACTATCAAGAACCCGACACGCTTTGCAGAACTGGAGTATTGCCTTCAAGGATATTTTGACGGCAAGCTGGCACCTGTGATGAAACAGGTGCGAGATGACTTGACTCACAAGCAACTGGAGGAAAGAGGCAGATACCAGAGCAGTTTGGCTGGAGTGCTTGCTTCTGCCAATCCGTATGCCGACAACACCGAGTTTGTTCTAAAGCAAACAGGCAAATGGAACAGCAAAACCACGGAGGACTATCTAGCGATGTGCAACCAGAAGATATGGAAGGACAAAAACATCGTGAAGGATTTGGCTCTTCTTGCTGGCGAGTGGCGCAATGCCGTGGTGAAGGAAATTGGACGAAGCAAATATGACGCTTTGTCGAAAGCCTGTGGCGAGGATTTGGCATACGCATACGTTGCACAAAGGATGGAAGACCTGATGATTGGGAAGCTCGTCAAGGACAATACACCCAAATCAACGATGGACTACATCTTGCGAAAGGCAGCACAAAACAGCATCTGGGGACTGCAAGAAGAACTGATGAAGTCACCATTGACAGCAGAGATAGAAGCTCGTGGCGAGAAAGCCTATAAGCCAAGCAAGACGGAGAAGTTTGCTGGAAGGGCTACCGCCTCGGTAGTGGATGCCGTGACTATGGGCGGTATCGGTAGTTGGAAGTCATTGGCAACCTTGGTGGGGAGCGACATGGCATTGGGCTATATCCTCGATTCCAAGAAGGGAAACGGCGAACAGCGGAAAGAGCAAGCCATGGAATTGAGCATCAGCAAGGGCGTATTCGGACAGAACGGCAATGCCTTCACTGGTTTTCGCTCACAAGCCAAGAAAGTGAATGCCACCGACAATGGTTATGTCAAGACGCTCAACAGCAAACTCCATAACAAGATACATATCCCACAAAAAGTATTTACACCTATGGCATGGACAGATAACAGTTTTAAGTTTCCTTTCCAAAAAGAGCAAGAGAAACGGAACAATCCGAAATACAAGAATGTACCGCTGATAGTGGCACCCGGCAAGGAAGATGCCTATCTGGAAGAGAAAGCCAAGCACGACGCAGCCAAGGTTGCAGAGGCTGAGCGTATCATCAAAGAAAGAAATGAGACAGAGGCCCTACAAGAAGATGCAGAACAGCAACAATCGGAAGATACGCAGCAGGAACAGCCAGAGCGTGACAACAGCAACGGATGGGAAGGACTGTTGAAGAACTTCGGACTGAATGGTTTCAGCGACATCGGCAATAACCTCGGCTATGTGATAGCCATGTTGCCCGACATCCTTGTTGGACTGTTCACTGGCAAGACGCAATCATTAGGTTTGAAAGACAACATGATGCCAATAGCCGCCATCCTTGCTGGAATGTTCGTGAAGAATCCGCTATTGAAGATGACACTCATCGGTATGGGCGGTGCCAATCTGCTGAACAAGGCAGGACATGAAGCGTTGGCAAACAAACGGGAAAGCAATGATGGAAATGCTGTATCATACGATAATACAACATCACAAGCAGTGCAATATAAGTCCTATCCAGACGAACCGTTGAATCCCCGAATAGCCAACCCTGTGCTGCAAGGCAATTGCTTGGTGGCAACCATCGACCGAGTGCCATACACCATCCAACTGCCAGAGCATGTGGTTGGAGCATATCAAGCAGGAGCCTTACCACTCAACACCCTTGCCAATGCCGTGCTTGCCAAGAGTGACCAGATGAGACAGATGGCAGAACACAACTATGGTGAGCAAGAAGTGAGAAATGTGAGAAACGAGGCGATGGAAAACGCAGAGCTGCGAGAAGTTATCCA
>OGGA01000097.1_pt1 | contig 64821 bp, 57 predicted proteins | sample 1571041 | NCBI WGS metagenome assembly OGGA01 (sample SAMEA2582057, study PRJEB24529) | metagenome | biome: Human gut stool | place: China | collected 2011 | reverse complement strand
GAGGTCGGAAAACGAAAGTAGGAAGAAAACTGCTTCGTTTTCCTCCTACTCGATTTATAATCATACTGCTTCAACCACAACAACTACCCCACTCACATTCTTCCTAAAAACACAACTTATTGTGCAATAAATTCTTAATAAGAAAGAATTACATTAAAAAAACAAGCTCATAAATGGGGTAAAGCAAAGAAAACAAGCGTTTTCTGAGTTTTTTTTTGTAACTTTGCACTTGTGCTTATGCGTACACTTTGACGAACAAAACCATAAGTAACGCAAACTACGCACACATTAAATATCAAAGCATGGCAAAGAAAGTACTTTTTATCAATCAGGAGATTGCTCCGTATGTTCCCGAAACAGCACTCTCAATCATGGGAAGAGACCTTCCAACCAAAATGCAGGAAGAAGGTTTTGAAATTCGCACGTTCATGCCCAAATGGGGAAATATCAACGAGCGCAGAGGACAACTTCATGAGGTAATCCGCCTTTCAGGAATGAACCTTGTCATCGACGACACCGATCATCCGCTGATAATCAAGGTTGCGTCTATCCCACAAACACGCCTTCAGGTGTATTTCATCGATAACGACGACTACTTTATGAAGCGTAAGATGGCTCTTGACGAGAATGGTGAGGAATACGACGACAACGGCGAGAGAGCTATTTTCTTCGCACGTGGCGTACTGGAAACTGTAAAGAAGCTCAGATGGTCGTCAGAAATAATACATTGTCAGGGTTGGATGTCATATATCGTACCACTTTTCGTCAAAGCTGCATACAACGACGAACCGACCTTCACCGACACCAAAATTGTTACATCAATATTCAAGGATGGTTTGTCTAAGAACATCGGAGACAACTTCAAAAATTGCCTTGAGTTCAAGAACATCACTGTAGATAGTCTTAGTGACTACAAGGACGACTTCGATTTTATGGAGTTCTGCAAGTTGGCGATAGATAATAGCGATGCCGTAATTGAAGCAGAAGAAAACGCCAATCCAGAATTGATGGCATATGCCGAGAGCAAGGGCCTGCCAATATTAAAATATCCAGGAGAAAACTATACTGAAGCCTACAGAGATTTCTACGAGAAACTGTAGAGTGGAGAATTCAAATTAATCAATTTTGAATATGAAGCTAAAATATTTGGCAAGTCTCATGCTTGCCACCTTAATATTCACATCGTGTGACGATACCACTGGCGACATCGGCAGTGGTACGCTCATTGATGGTAGCGACAACTTGAATATAGTTACTGATACCTTTGAAGTAAAAACACGCTCAATTGTTGCAGACTCGGTTTTGGCAAGAACATATACCAGCTACATTGGTAAGGTGCGCGATCCGGAAACAGGTGCATACTTTAGTAGCGACTTTATGACACAGTTCTATATGCCCGAAGGATTTGAATTTCCGAACAAGGATAGCGTAAAGATAGCCAACAAAGGACAAATCAAAGCAGATTCTTGCGACATACGCCTTTACTACAAGGAATTCTATGGCGACTCATTAGCACCTATGAAATTGACAGCTTACGAATTGTCTGCGCCCATCCCCGAAAAGGTCTACTATTCGAACTTTGACCCAAAGAAGGAAGGATTTGTGGACGAAAGCACTGCTGTCAATAAGGTCTACACGCTTACAGACCTAAATGTAGACGCATCAGTACGCAAAGGTTCAGACTACATCAAGTCAATATGTATTCCGCTTAACGATTCGTTCGGTACAGAGCTTATCAATCAGTTCTATGACCACAAAGAGGACTTTAAGGATGCCTACACCTTTATAAATAAGGTTACACCAGGCTTCTACTTTAAGACTCAAAGCGGACTTGGAGCTATGGCGCACATATATCTGAGCCAGTTGAATGTCTACTTCAGACACAAGACAACCACAACAAACAAAGATGGTTCGAAACGAGACACAATCATCGTATCGTCGGCTTCATTCCCTGGCACAGAGGAAGTACTTCAAACAACGAATATCATCAACGACAAAGCCGCTATCAAGCGACTCGCAGAAGAGGACACATGCACATACATAAAATCGCCTGCAGGCATATTCACCGAAATGACAATCCCTGTAGACGACATATTGCGAGGACATGAAAACGATACAATCAACACCGCAAAGGTCAGTTTGACACGTATCAATCCAATCGCAAATGGCGATTATGCGCTGAATGCACCTACTACGTTGCTGATGATTCCGAAGGCAGAGATGTATAGCTTTTTCGAGAACAAGCAGGTGGCAAACTATAAAACATCGTTCCTTGCTACATATAGCAGCACGACGAACCAGTACACCTTCAACAATATAGGTAGCTTAGTGCGCTATATGGGCGAAAATCGCTCAAAAAAAGATTGGAATAAGGTGGTGATAATACCAGTTACTGTTACAAAAAACACATCGGGTGAGCTGACAAACATAACCCACGATATGTCAATTGCAAGTACAAAACTGGTCGGCGGTAGTAACAATCGCAATGGAGCTATAAACATCACTGTCATCTATAGCAAATTCAAATAAACACGCCAATGGCAGACAATTTTCTTGAACGCCAACGACGCGACTACGAAGAGCGTAAGCAACAATGGCAAAAATCGACTAAGAAGGTTGCAAGCGTGTCTGAGATTTTAAGAAAGGCGCGTGAGAAATTCAATAACGACTAATTTGAACACTTATAAAAGCCGTTCCATCATATATGGAGCGGCTTTTTGTATTAAAAACTTTCGAAAAGTTTTGGTAGAGAATTTATTTTGCTTAACTTTGCGAAATAACTAATAACTTAATAAATTAACCTAACCGACAAAAAACTTTATGGCAACAGAAAAGAGAAATCTCCTTAAAGGAGACTTTAGCAAGAAAAACGCCCTACTCTTTGCTTTAGCTGTTCTTGTAACAATTGTGTTATGGAATCTGCCGACAAGCAGTTTCGGAATCGAAGGTCTCACCGTTATCCAGCAACGCATTATTGCCGTGTTCGCATTGGCAACAATACTATGGGTGACAGAAGCCATTTCGCCTTGGGCAACATCCGTGTCGCTCATCGGCTTACTGCTTTTCACAACATCAGACAATGCGTTCCACTTCTTCCGATCAGGCATTGAAAAAGAAGAACTGCTTGACCACAGCGCACTAATGGCTACATTCGCCGACCCTATCATCATCCTCTTCCTCGGTGGCTTCATACTTGCTATCGCAGCAACGAAGTCAGGACTTGATGTGCTCTTAGCACGTACACTGCTCAAACCTTTCGGCAATAAGAGCGAGAACGTACTACTCGGCTTCATCCTCATCACTGGTGTATTCTCTATGTTCGTCAGCAACACCGCTACAGCAGCGATGATGCTCACTTTCCTTGCCCCCGTATTCAAGGCTCTTCCCCCAGAAGGTAAAGGACGAGTTGCTTTGACACTCTCTATCCCCGTGGCTGCTAACATCGGTGGTATGGGCACTCCTATCGGCACACCTCCTAACGCTATCGCACTGAAATATTTGAACTCACCAACAGGTCTGAACCTTGGTATTGGTTTCGGCGAATGGATGATGTATATGCTTCCACTCACCGTGATATTGCTTCTTATTGGCTGGTTCTTACTGAAGAAGTTCTTCCCTTTCAAGAAGAAGACCATCGAACTTGAGATAGAAGGCGAAGTGCAGCACAACTGGCGCACAATGGTAGTTGCCGGAACATTCATCGTTACTGTATTGTTGTGGATCTGCGACCGCTGGACCGGTGTTGGATCTAACACCGTTGCTATGTTGCCTATCGTAGTGTTTGCATTCACAGGTGTCATCAAAGCACGCGACTTGGAAGAAATCAACTGGAGTGTTATCTGGATGGTAGCCGGTGGTTTCGCACTCGGACTTGCACTCAACGAGTCTGGACTTGCAGAAAATGTTATCAAGAGCATCCCATTCGGTTCGTGGTCTCCAGTAGCCATTCTGCTTGCTTCTGGTCTTATCTGCTACATACTTTCAAACTTCATCTCGAACACTGCGACAGCAGCACTCCTTGTGCCTATCCTTGCCGTTGTATGTAAGGGTATGGGCGACTCACTCGAGAGCATCGGTGGTACACCGACTGTACTCATCGGTATAGCTGTAGCAGCATCGGTAGCGATGACACTGCCTATATCTACACCTCCAAATGCCATTGCTCACTCAACAGGCTTAGTAAAACAGAACGAGATGATGAAGATTGGTTTGACAATGGGTATCATAGGTTTGGTGCTCGGTTACTCACTACTCTTCTTCCTCGGCGAGATGCACGCATGGCAATAGTACATGCATGATTATATATTGCGTGCAATAATATCATAAACCATATTATTGCACGCATAATAATATAAGGATATAAAAATGTCTTTTTCACAGGAAACTCTCTACGCTATAGCGTTGACCCGCATTAGCTATTTCAACATTGCCACATGCTTACAACTATATCGCAAGCTTGGTTCGGCAACAGCTATCATGGAGAATCGCAATAACATTAAGGATGTTATCAGCGATGCTTCTCCAAGATTAGTTCATGCACTAAGCGATGTTTCCGAAGCCTTGCATCGTGCAGAGGCTGAATTAGAATTTGATAACGCACATGCCATTCGTCCATTGACGATGGCATGTGACGATTATCCAGAACGTCTACGCGACTGCGATGATGCGCCTATTGTGCTTTTCTATCGCGGCAACGCTGACCTCAACCAACGTCGCATTGTGTCTATTGTAGGTACACGTCATTGCACAGCATACGGCCAAGACATACTTACAAAATTTTGCCAAGACCTAAAAGAGTTGTGTCCTGATGTGCTCATCGTAAGCGGATTAGCCTACGGGGTTGACATCTGCGCTCACCGAAACGCTCTGAGAAATAGTTTTGACACTATTGGCGTTTTGGCTCACGGTCTGGATATGTTATACCCCTCTGCCCACAGAGACACAGCTAAAGATATGCTCTCGCATGGCGGACTACTAACGGAGTTTCTTACAAACACGAACCCAGACAAGATGAATTTCGTAAGGCGAAACCGCATCGTGGCAGGCATAGCAGATGCTACTATTGTAGTGGAGAGTGCGGCACGTGGCGGAAGCCTCATCACTGCAGACATTGCACAAAGCTATGCTCGCGACGTATTCACCTTTCCGGGCAATGTAAACTCAACATATAGCGAAGGCTGCAACAACCTGATTAGAGACAATAAAGCAGCACTCATCACCTGCGCAGAGGACTTTGTTAAAGCAATGGGTTGGGAACAAGACAACCAAGTGAAGGAAGCACGAGCAAAAGGTATCGAACGCCAACTGTTCCCCGAACTGACCGCAGAAGAGACACGTATTGTCGAACTTCTTCAACGTAACAACGACTTGCAGCTGAATATCATCGCTGTACAAACAGGATTGCCGATTGGCAACATCTCTGCACTATTATTCAGCCTCGAATTGAAAGGTGTTATCAAGCTATATGCAGGAGGAGTTTACCATTTGCTGGGTTAATATTGGAATTTTTAGGTTAAAAATTTTGCACTTACTCCTATTTGTCGTAACTTTGCATTAAGCAGTAAGAAAAAGTATAACATAAAATAAACGCAAATGCCAGAAATTTCAACACGAGGACTTGAAATGCCCGAATCGCCGATTCGCAAATTAGCGCCTTTGGCAGTAGATGCCAAAAAACGTGGTGTGAAAGTCTATCACCTCAATATCGGACAGCCCGACCTTCCTACTCCAGAAGTAGGACTTGACGCATTGAAACACATCGACCGCAGTGTGCTCGAATACTCTCCGTCACAAGGTTATTATTCATATCGCGAGAGACTGACCGGATATTATAAGCGTTTTAATATTAATGTATCGCCTGATGACATCATCATTACAGCAGGTGGTTCAGAGGCAGTACTCTTTGCATTCATGTCGTGTCTAAATCCGGGCGATGAAATTATTATTCCGGAACCAGCCTACGCCAACTATATGGCTTTTGCAATCTCGGCTGGCGCAAAGATTAGAACTATCGCAACAACAATAGAAGAAGGCTTCTCGTTGCCTAAGGTGGAGAAGTTTGAGGAACTCATCAACGAGCGCACACGTGCCATCTTGATTTGTAACCCAAACAACCCTACGGGCTATCTCTATACACGTCGCGAGATGAATCAGATTCGCGACTTGGTGAAGAAATACGACCTCTATCTGTTCTCAGATGAAGTCTATCGCGAATACATCTACACTGGTTCACCTTACATCTCTGCCTGCCACTTGGAAGGTATCGAAGATAATGTGATACTCATCGACTCTGTGTCGAAGCGTTATAGCGAGTGCGGTATCCGCATCGGAGCCTTGATTACAAAGAATTCGCAGGTGCGTGCAGCCGTAATGAAGTTGTGTCAAGCACGTCTTTCTCCTCCACTCTTGGGTCAGATTGTAGCCGACGCATCGCTTGATGCGCCCGAAGACTACTACCGCGATGTTTACGAAGAGTACGTGGAGCGCCGTAAGTGTCTCATCGACGGACTAAACCGCATACCAGGTGTCTACTCACCAATTCCTATGGGAGCCTTCTACACAGTTGCAAAGTTGCCAGTAGACGATAGCGAGAAGTTCTGCCGTTGGTGTCTTGAAGAGTTCCAGTACGAGGGTGAGACCATTATGATGGCTCCTGCTGCTGGTTTCTACACCACACCAGGTGCTGGTATCAATCAAGTTCGCATCGCTTACGTACTGAAGAAAGACGACCTTGAACGAGCACTCATCGTGCTACGTAAAGCACTGGAAGCATACCCGGGCAGAGTAGATAGCAACGATTAAAACTATCGAAATATCAAGAATATTTAGATATCAATACTTTTAGGATATAGAGATTAAGGAGCTAAGAAGTTAAGCCAATGGTTTTACAGCAGATGCTACAAGCTATAACAACGGCTCAACTTCTTAGCTCCTTCTTTATTAACTACCAAACAAAAGATAATGAACTTTCCTCTTTTCGTAGCTCGACGCATATATTCAAACCAAATAAGCGACCGACAAAAGGTATCGAAACCCGCTATCCGCATAGCCACAATGGGCGTAGCAATCGGATTGGCGGTGATGATTATCAGCGTGTGTGTGGTGCTTGGCTTTAAACATACTATACGCGACAAGGTCGTTGGCTTTGGCAGTCACATACAGGTTGCCAACTTCTATGCGCTACAATCGTCAGCCACAGACCAACCGATTATTATCAACGACTCATTAGTAAAAGTGCTTAAAGGCATTAACGGCGTGAGTCATGTGCAACGCTTCGCTCTGAAGCAAGGCATCTTGAAGACCGATAACGACTTCTTAGGCGTTGTATTCAAAGGCGTAGACGAAGCCTTCGACACCACCTTTATACATAACAACATGGTCGAAGGCTACATACCACAGTTCTCAAGCGAGAAGAGCAGCAACAAGATACTCGTATCGAAGACGATGGCTGACAAGCTACAGACAAAGTGTGGCGACCGCATCTTCGCCTACTTCATCGATCAAAACGGAGTGAGGGTACGTCGGTTCACCATCACTGGAGTTTATCAGACTAATCTCAGCCAATACGATAAGACAATCTGCTTCTGCGATTTATATACAGCCGTTAGACTGAATAACTTCAGTGAAGGACAAGTTTCGGGTGCCGAACTCACTGTGGCTGATTTCAGCAAGCTCAATGAGACGGAGGACATAATTGTGCGCAAAGTGAACCGCACAATGGATAGCAATAGTGCCACCTACTCATCAAAGACGATACGCGAACTGTCGCCTCAGATATTCTCGTGGCTCGACTTGCTCGACCTTAACGTTTGGATAATTCTCGCAATTATGACCGCCGTGGCAGTAGTAACAATGATTTCAGGACTTCTCATCATCATTCTTGAACGCACAACCATGATTGGTATACTCAAAGCACTCGGAGCCCGCAACAGAACTGTGCGCCATACCTTCCTTTGGTTTGCAGCATTCATCATAGGTAAAGGATTGCTTTGGGGCAATTTATTGGGTTTGGGACTTGTCATACTACAACACTTCACAGGTTTTGTTAAGCTCGACCCTGCCACCTATTACGTTGATACCGTTCCCGTAGAAATCAACTGGCTCTTCATTGTCGCCCTTAACGTTGCAACTATGTTCATAGCCATCGTGGTACTCATAGCTCCGAGTTTCCTCATTTCGCACATTCACCCTGCGCGCTCTATGCGCTACGAATAATAAAAACACAACTCATAAAAAGAAACATATACAATATGGATATAAAGAAATCAGAATTTACAATATCGTCTGCAACCGTAAGCCAGTGTCCGAAAGACACAAAGCCAGAGTTTGCATTCATCGGACGCTCGAACGTAGGTAAGTCGAGTCTCATCAATATGCTGTGCAACCATAAGGGTCTCGCAAAGACATCAGCTACACCCGGCAAGACCCTACTCATCAACCATTTCATCATCAACAACGACTGGTACTTGGTTGACCTCCCAGGCTATGGTTTCGCCAAGCGCTCCAAGACCGTGCAGAAAAAGCTTGACCAGATGATTACATCATATATACTGCAGCGCCAACAACTGGTAAACACCTTCGTACTCATCGACATCCGCCACGATCCAATGAAGATTGACACCGATTTTATCAACTGGCTCGGCGAGAGTTCAGTGCCATTCTCCATTATATTCACCAAGGCCGACAAGCTCGGACCTGTGCGTGCGAAGCAGAATGCAGCGAAGTGGATGAACTCGCTGAAGGAACAGTGGGAGGAACTGCCCCCCTACTTCATCACAAGTTCGGAGAAAAAATTGGGACGTGACGAGGTGCTCGACTACGTTGGAAACATATTGAACGAAATTAAAGCAACTGAATAAATGACTCCATTACTTGACGTTCAAAACATATCAAAGGCGTTCGGTGCGCATGTTCTGTTCGAGAATATCTCGTTCTCAATTGCCGAAGGACAACACGTCGGACTGATTGCAAAGAATGGCACAGGCAAGTCTACTCTACTCTCTCTGCTCTCAGGCAAGGAGAGTGTCGACTCCGGAAGTATCATCTTCCGCCGTGACATAAAGGTTGGCTTTCTCGAACAACAGCCTAAGTTCGACCCGGAGGAGTCAGTGCTCGACGCTTGCTTTAACCATCAGGGCGACCCAGACCGCATATTGAAAGCGAAGCAGATTCTGACACAGCTGCACATCACCGACCTCACACAGCCTATGGGTCAGCTGAGTGGCGGACAACAGAAGCGCATCGCACTGGCTAACGTGCTCATCACCGAGCCCGACCTGCTCATTCTTGACGAGCCTACAAACCACCTCGACCTCGAGATGATAGAATGGCTTGAGGGGTATCTGCAACGTGGCAACAAGACTCTGCTCATGGTGACACACGACCGCTACTTCCTCGACCGCGTATGCAACCTCATCCTCGAACTCGATAACCACACTGTTTATTCATATCGTGGCAACTTCCAGTACTACATGGAGAAGCGTCAGGAGCGCATCGACGCAACACGCGCCGAGATTGAACGTGCTAACAACCTTTACCGCCGCGAGCTGGAGTGGATGCGTCGTCAGCCACAAGCACGCGGACACAAGGCGCGCTACCGTGAAGAGGCATTCTACGACCTTGAGAGCAAGGCGAAACAGCGTATTGAGGAACGACAGATGCGTCTGAAATCGAAGAATGTGTACATTGGTTCTAAGATATTCGAGTGTCAGTACGTATCGAAGGCGTTCGACGAGAAAGTGATTCTGAAAGACTTCTACTACAATTTCCAGCGTTTCGAGAAGATGGGCATCGTGGGCAACAACGGCACAGGCAAGTCTACCTTCATCAAGATGCTGCTCGGTGAAGTAGCTCCCGACAATGGTCGCTTTGACGTGGGCGACACTGTGCGCTTCGGTTACTTCTCACAGGACGGCATGAAATTCCGCGACGACCAACGTGTCATAGATGTGATAGCCGACATCGCCGACTATATCGACTACGGCGGCGGCAAACATATCACCGCGACGCAGCTCTTGCAGCACTTCCTCTTCACGCCCGAACAGCAATACGATTATGTTTACAAGCTATCTGGTGGCGAGCGACGCAAACTGTATCTGTGCACCGTATTGATGCGCAATCCCAACTTCCTCGTGCTCGACGAGCCCACCAACGACCTCGACATACAAACGCTTGAGGTGCTTGAGGAATATCTACAGGACTTTCCTGGCTGCGTGATAATCGTGTCGCACGACCGCTTCTTCATGGATAAGATTGTAGACCACTTGCTCGTGTTCCGTGGCGAGGGCGAGATAAAGGACTTCCCTGGCAACTATACCCAGTTCCGCGAGTGGGAGTCGCTGAAACCGAAGGAACTTACCGACAATAAGAACAACACTTCAGACACAGAAAAGAAAGAGAAACGCGAGTTTGTTGGCGAACAACGCCGCAAGAAGACATATAAAGAGAAGTGCGAGTTCGAGCGTTTAGAGAAAGAAATCGCTGCACTTGAAGAGGAACAGAAAAGCATCGAAGAAGCGCTGTGCAGCGGTACGCTCCCTATCGACGAGCTAACCGAAAAGAGCAAGCGCCTCCCCATCATCAAGGATGAACTTGAAGAAAAAGAGATGCGCTGGCTTGAACTTTCAGAAATAAACGGATAGAAAAATGAATATCTTTAAGAAACTATTTGGTAGTCAGACTACTTCCAAGGAAACGAAGCAAGAGGAGAATAAAAACTTCGATGTGTTGAAATATGACGGAGTACGCGCCCTTCGTATGCAGCAGTTTGAGTATGCTGCAAAATGCTTTGTACACGCCATTGAACTGAACGCTGACGATCTCGAATGTCGCGATTATCTTTCACAGGCATACATCTCACTTGGCGATTTGGAACATGCTTACGAACAGCTACAAGAAATTTCAGAGAAGCAATCTGACAACATCGCCGTGTTGTTACGTATGGCAGAGGTGGCATATATGATGGAAAACTACTCCACAATGGCAGATGTATGCGAAAAAGCCCTGCTACTTGACGACAAAAACGTAATGGCATATTATCTCTATGCCAAAGCTTATCACGGACAGGGCGACCTTAACAATGCAACATCAATGCTGACAAAAGCAATCGAGTTACGCGCAGACTTCGATGTGGCTCGCTTACTACGTGGCAACGTGTTGTTGGAGAATAAAGCTATCGAAGAGGCTGCACTTGATGCCAACTATCTATACGAACGCACAGAAAGCAACGAAGATGTATTGTTGCTTAAAGCCCGTGTGGAGAAAGCCAAGGCGAACCTCAACGAAGCTGAAAAAATCTATAGCGAAGTAATTGATTTCGACCCATTCTCAATAGAAGCTTACAAAGAACGTAGCGAGGTACGCAAAAGCCTCGGTGATATCGTTGGGGCGACGGAGGATGAGGAGAGAGCTAACGAAATGGAGACAGAGGCACCCCAATCCTCAGAAGGAATTGAGCAGAATATAAAAAAGAAAATGCAACAAATGGATCCTTACAAGGTTTTTCATAACTTCTAATAGCTACACCTTCTACCACCCCATCATCCTTTTACTAAACAGCAGTAGTTTTTATATCTATCCCCACCATCCGCGTCGACCGACGCAGATGCTCGTAACGACCGATGCGGATGCACGTATCGACCGACGCGGATGCTCGTAACGACCGACGCGGATGCTCGTAACGACCGACGCGGATGCTCGTAACGACCGACGCGGATGCTCGTATCGACCGACGCGGATGATATACTTCCACCATTAGCGATTATTGAAGATAATTATGAGAGCGAAGGCGGTTGCAAGGGGATTATTCATCTCTGACTACATAGAACCGACGGCACCGATGCCTTCGATACACTCTACATCGACTGCGAGAAGTTCCCACTGCACGATTTATATCCAATTGCGATTGGTGGAGTAAGATAATTCATTATTTTTTAATTGTTTTACGAAAATAAAATATAACTTTGCATCTATAAAGAATATGAAACGATTTTTTGACTAAATACATTCTTTTCCGAAATCTTAAACGAACTAAAATATGAACAAAAAACTATTAAATTTAGCACTTGTTGCAATCGCAACTATGCTGATGCTATCTTGCTCTAAAACTGAAAATGGCAATGTAGAATACATTCCATTTCAAGAAACAGATGACGGACAATGGGGTATGATCTCCATGGATGGAAAAGTCCTTTTTAAGGACGAGTTTAAAAACAAACCTACAATTGTACGAGATGGAAGATTCTTCGTCCGAACAAAAGAAGGTGTTTGGGAAATGTATGACGCCTCCGAAAAGCCCAAGAAAATAGGAGACGATTATGCACACACTTCTGGTTTTAGAAATGGTAGAGCATTAGTTGCCATAAAGAACCAGCCAGTTTCTATCATAGATACAGAAGGTAAGATTATTAAGAAACTTGACAAAATAGAAAACCATGAAGTTGATGGTGTCCGTGCTTACAAAGGTAATTATGCTGTTTTTATGACTGTAGATTCTCTTTGGGGGGCTATTGATAAAGATGGAGATTGTGTTGTCAAGCCTGAATATTACTCTTTGAACAATTGTGGTGACGGAAAATTTATTGGAGTTAATGCCAAATACAAAAAATTTGTTCAGAAGGAGCAGAAGAACAAAGTTAAGATTTCTGTTATAAATACAACAGGAAAAGTTCTTTTTGATTTTTCTGCGGACAAGTATGAAAATACACAAAACCAGTTTACAGATGGAAAACTTGCTATTAGCGTAAAGAAAGATGGCAAGGAAACCTGGGGTATTATTGATGATAAGGGAGAAATGGTTGTTAAGCCTTCTTCTAAACTAAAATCTATAGGATCTATTAATGGCGATGTCTTCACTTATAACAATGGTGACGGATGGGGTCTAATGAATATAAAAGGAGAAACCCTAATACGTGCAAAATATGAATTCCTTTACTATGATGAAGACAAGACACTTATTGCCGTTGTAAAAGACGGAGATAGTTATGAATATAAATACATTGATATAAAAGATAATCAAATAGGTGATGATACTTATGTCGAAGCTACTTTGTATTCAATGTTTGATGGGAAGCATGCTTGGGTTAAGCCTAACGATAAAATATATTCTTTAATAGATAAAGAATGTAAGCAGATTGATGGATTACCTGATATTGTAAACATCGGAACTTATGAAGGAGAATCATATATAGAAAGTGATTTTGTTGATTTAGAAAAATTAATTGCTGCCTTTGGTATTAAAGACAATGGAGTAATGGGATTTGACACAAAGTCTACTCCTAAAGAAGTCGTAAAAAAAGCAGTAGAATTAAATTCTGTTGGAGGTAGTAAAGAACATCCAGCTGGAACTCCTTATTGGTTTGATTACACAAATAACATTACACTTATGAAAGATGTGAATGGAGTAAGAGCTGCTGTTTGTTTCAACTTCTCCGGCAATCTTAGTAGGCAGACTTATAAGACACAACGTATTATTGATTACGAATTTGATGATTATTATTGGTATCATGATAATAAGATTCCTACTGGATATGTATGGAATAAAGTGACTCCAAATATGTTTGGTGTTGTTATAAGTAATGAAGGTAGAATGCATGGAAAGCTAAGGACTCTTTTTAATACGTTTACCAAAAAATTCAAAGAAATTGGTACGATTGCGAAACAGAACAATGGCGCAATTGTATTCTCTTTGAAGAATGGAATGAGAGCTGTTCTTACAATGGCTAAAGATAAAGTATCTGTTTTTTGGGGAGATCTTAAACCAGTTAAAGATATAGATATAAGTGAATACAAAGATGCTTGTGAGGAAGATGATTTGTCGAACATTTCCTATGGCTATTTGAACGAACTTTTCCCAGACAAGAATATAATAGAGGCAGATACAACCGCAGTTGATACAGTAGTAGATTAATGAAGCGGAACACTGCCTAATCACCCTTTCCTATACGCCTTTGTCTTGCGCCCAACGCAGGATGAAGGCTTTTCTTTTTTCAGCGGTATGCTCCGCCTTCAGCACCTCCTTCGCTTCGCTCTCCGCACCTTTGGCTTTTGCAATCTCTCAGGCGTGAGAGTCAATAACGAAAGGTAGCCAATCCCGATTTTCAAAGGAGTAAGGCGTGGTGTACCGCCTTTCCTGCACTTTGTGCATCTTTCCTATGCTGTTATCTTGGTAGCTTGCTCCACCGTCCCATGCAATGTCTGTGGACGAATCGGCTTTTTATTCGCCACCCAAATGACAAGTATTCATATATGATGAAAGGCAAAGATTATGAGCAATACCAAGAAGTCTTAAAAGAGATACACGAGTCAAGGAATTCTGATTCTGAAGAAGAGTAAGCTTCGCTATGCGCCATGCACTCGACTATATACAAGCCAAGTAACAATATACTCTTGACAGATTGTTTCGCTTGTTATGTATTCCTGCATAACGTCACCAGCGACACCGTGCATCCTTTCGGGCTTCAAAGTAATAATACGTTCATCTCAGCAAACATTTGTTGACCACCTCCTCGTCGGCAGGCAACCATTTCACCGAGCCTAGCTGCTCTTTTGTGAGCCAACGTGCAGCCTCGTGCTCAAGCAACGTAAGACCACCGTTTACCACCTCACAAAGGAAGCAATGCATGGTTAGATGAAACTTAGGATAGTCCCACTCCACAGTTGTGAACTTTTCTCCCACCCTAATGTCCGTGACAAGTTCCTCTCTGATCTCTCTGCGAAGAGCTTCTTCAGCCCCCTCGCCTTCTTCAACCTTTCCACCGGGAAACTCCCACCAGTCTTTCCATTCACCATATCCTCTTTGTGTGGCAAACACCTTATTGCCATCACAAATTATGGCAGCCACAACCTCCACATTTTTTCGTTCTTTACACATCGTTTAAAAGCAGTTATAAAAAATCGTCATACGGCTCTCGGAACCAGCATTATACAGCACTCAAGAAGCTAGGGAGAATGGGCTGATGCGTTCTCCAGCTTATCTTCATTGGCTTGTCGCCCTTAGAGCTGATATAGTCGATCAGACCGAAGCAGATAAACGGACAGGTGTTGCCAAACCCGTCTTGCTTGTTCTCGCGCACGAAGAGCAGAAACTTCTTTCCGTTCTCCTTTTGTCTTACATAGCGCCCACCCCTGCCGGCGTGTGTGTCGGTGTTTTTCGACTCCCAATGAAACTCGTTTTCGCTGACAACATAATCGTTATACATCGTCTCGGCAGAAAAATCTTTGTCCGATTTGTTAAGAGTTACAAAGAATAGTTCGGTGTTCAGCTCATCTATATTGAAAACGCCAGCTACCGATCCTTGCATTTTCTTGTCTGCCGTCTGACGGTCAAAAATGGCAAACACCTCCTCACGCGTGTAGCAGCCATACTGTTCAAGCGTTTCAGGCATTCCTTCACCCACGGCAAAGGTCTTTTTGCCTACATTAGCCACAAGATAATTGGTAAGTTCCAACACCTCGGCCACGAACACAGGATAATGTGCCAATCGTGCTAATGCCTCGCCTATGCTCTTCACGCCAACCTTGCTTATCTTGTCGCCAAACAAGCTGTAATAAAGCATCACAGCAAAAGTTTCTTCTTGTTTGCCGTCACAGGTCAAGCGGCCCTTTGCCTTCATGACCTTGCGTATGAAGTGGATATACGCCAAACTGTTGACGTGCACCAAATTGCCAATTCCCTTTGTAAAACGTTTCGTGTTCTCGTCCTCGGCATACACACATAGGCCCGCCTCTTTCTTAAGACTCGACCAGCAGTTGCCTCCCTTATAAATCAGGCGAATGTCCTGCCCGTTGGTGGCGATAAACTCGCCAAGCGACGGCAAAGAGGTGTAGGTGCGCAACTCCTTCACAAGACGCTTCTTGTTATAGATTGCAGCCTTAATGTTCTGCAACACATAGTCTCGGGCCTTCTCCTCCATGTGTATGGTACACCCATGAGGCAAAAGCGTGAACCCGTTCTTCACCTGTTCTGCCACGCTCTTGTCTGTTCGTGTGAGCAGACTTCTGAAACGGCTGGCAAAATCGTATTTCTTGTTTAGCTGGGCAACAAAATCGAAGACCGTGAGTTGCTGTTTGCCAGGATAAAGACGAAGGCCACGACCCAACTGCTGCAAGAAGACGGTTAACGACTCGGTTGGACGCAGGAACAGCACGGTATCGACAGAAGGAATGTCCACACCCTCGTTAAAGATGTCTACAACAAAAAGATAGTTTATCTCGCCCTTAGCCAACTGCTTGTTGAGCGTTTGACGCTCCTCATCGTTGTCTGACGTAAGAAAAGCGGCCTTCAAACCCACATCACAAAACCGCTCAGCCATGTATTGAGCATGGCGCTTTGTGGCACAAAACGCCAGCGCCCTGCAGCCGTGCTCGTCGGGCAGATAATATTGCAGACGGTTCACAATAAGCCCCACGCGCTCCTTGTTGCAAAGCTTTTCTGTAAGCTTGGTAGCCACATAACGGTCTCCCTGCATAAGCTCATCGTCGGTAAGGTCAGTATCGTCGCTTATGCACAAATATTGAAATGGTGTAAGCAATCCCTCGTCAAGAGCTTTTGGTAGACGTATCTCGGCGCTTATCTGGTTGTCAAAATCGGGGAGCAAGCTCACTCCGTCCATACGCTCTGGCGTGGCCGTGAGACCTATGAGCAGCTGCGGCTTAAACTTGTCAAGAACCGTTCTGTAGCTGTCAGCCACAAGGTGATGAGCCTCATCAATGACAATATAGTCATAATAGTTGTCGGGCAGGCGGCTGAAGATGCTGTCAAACTTTGAGTTGAAAGTCTGAACAGACACAAACAGGTGGTCAATGCCATTGACAGGGCGCGAGTCGCCCACCCACACATCACCAAAGTTGGCGTTTTGCAACACGCTCCTATACGTAAGCCTCGACTGCTTCAGGATCTCCTGTCTGTGCGCAATGAACAGCAACCTGTGTTTGCCGTCTGTCTGCTCCGTGAACAGTTTATAGTCGAAAGCCGAAATGACAGTCTTGCCTGTGCCAGTGGCAGCCACGACAAGGTTGCGCTTGACCCCTCCTTCGCGAATGGCGCAAAGCCTGTCCAAAATCTGCTTCTGGTGAGGTAGAATGGTGTATTTGCTCAGCACATCAGTTGCAATCTTGGGCGTTCTAATTCTCTCCAGCTCATTGTAGAGCTTGTCAACGCCGCCCACACGAAAGTCTTCAAAGTTGTTGCTGTTCCAATATATGTTAAACGTAGCAAGTGCAGCATCTATAATGTGCGGATTTTCAACGTTCGTAACACGAATGTTCCATTCCAGACCATCTGTCTGCGCCGACTTTGACAGGTTGCTCGACCCTATATAAGCCGTGCTGAAACCTGAGTTGCGCTCAAAGATATACGATTTTGCGTGCAAGCGCTCTATCTCCGTGTTATAGGAAATGCGTATCTCCGTGTTTGGCAGTCCGGCCAGCCGTTCCACAGCCTTGGCATCTGTAACGCCACAATAGGTCGTCGTGATGATGCGTAGCCTGTGCTTGCTGTTGTTACAGAAGCGTTTCAGCTTGTCGTATATAAGGTTAACGCCCGACAACTTCAGAAACGATACAATCATGCAAATACTGTCAGCGCTCTCTATGTCGCGCTCAATTTCGCTGCTTAGCGACACGCCGCCATGACCGCCTGTGAATAGGTTGCTCGTTCGGAAGCCCGTCAGCGGCCTAACCAATGTTTGTTTTGTGGCCTTCAGCCGAGACTCTTCTTGAAGCGACACAACAGCCGAGAGCATCTGCTTGTCGTCTGCCAACTTCTCATCATCATCTTCTCCAAGAAAATCTATTAACCGGTTAACAAACGACGCGCGTTCTTCGGTTGTAAGATTCTCGTCTTTCAGCCTGTTACGAATGATCCTGCTTATATGCTCGGTCAGCATACTTGGCTCCTCAGCGCCGTCAATATCTTCTTTTTTGCACACCAGACCCTCTTCCGAAGCGTCAAGCATGTCGTGCTTCAGCCCATCGGTAATCAGATTCTCGTATGTTCCTTCTATTAGTTTCATAGCTTTTTACTGCTTGTTGTTAACATTCTATTAATATATCCGAAAATCCTACATTGAGCAGCTTTGATATTTTTATCAAACACTCAACGTCTGGCAGGCTTGAATTGGTGCACCATTTTGAAATGGTTGTTTTATCTTAACCAAGTTGCTCAGCCAACCATAAGCCTGTTTTCTTTTTCTTAACAAGCCATAGCTTTAGGAGATTCAACTCGTTGTGTGCCATAACATTTTATTTATACCGCAAATTTACTAATTATTATCAACAAACTTGCAAAAGCAGTCTTATTTTTATCCTATGTCCTCAACAAGTTGAAAACTATTCAATAGTTTTATGTCTTTTCCGAGGATTGAGCTACAATATATCTTTGCCTCAAAAACAGCATATTATGCCCGATACACTAACATTTACATCCGTCCATAACATCCCCGGCACCCATGCCTCCGCAGCCTTCACCTCCAAGACATCTGAAGTCTTTAAGGAGGAGCACAACATCGCACCAATCATCATCAACGACAAGATGAAGTAGATCCCGTGGGGAGGTGACAATCAGATGCCGTACAACATCATTGACCTCATCGAGTCCGACGAGACAATGAGCACTTGCCAGATGTTCAATGCTGAAGTCTGCTATGGCAGCGGACTTGTCTATGACACGGGGCTTGCCACCGCGCAAGTGGATGACTTTATGCTGGACAACGACCTCGCAAGTTACTTCCTCGGAGTGTGCTTGGACTTTAAGCACTTCGGCTTTTGCGTCAGCGTCATCATCCTCAATGAGGATGCCAGTCGCATTGTCCGCATCGTGCGCAAACAGGCGAGCTATAGTACCACATCGAGACTGCCAACTCTTTTTGGAATAACATCTTCAAGGTCGAGGGCATAACTGACCGTGTCAAGCAGCAGGAGCGTGTCAACGAGGAGAAGGACAACATCATCAACTTCCTCACTGGCATGGAGAACAGTGGCAAGGTGCTCTTCTCCACATTCTATGTTTCACCGAACGGTGAGGAGCAGCATGATGTGGTCATCAACAAGATCGAGACGGATAAGGAGGGTGGCGATTGGGCTACGGACATTGTCGAAGCCATCAACATGATGTGCTTCACCATGCGTGTCCATTCTAACCTCGTAGGCTCGGTGCCGGGCAAGTCGCAGACCAATAACTCAGGCAGCGACAAGCGAGAGCTTTACACCATCGCCCAGGCTTTACAGAAGCCTTACCACGACCTTCTCTTCTCCGTTCACCGACTGATCATCCGTTTCAACAAATGGACAGCGGTCAAGCCGGACTGCCCATTCATCCAGCTCACCACGCTCGATGAGAATAAGGACGCAAAGCAAGTTTCAATCAATAAATCCAAAGACAATGGCAATGCTGATAAATGACAACGATACTCTAAAGAAGTACGTCCCCAACACCCTCAAAGCGGTTGCTGGTGAGCTATCTCTTTTCGATAAGATACAGTATCACCTCTTACAGGCGGAGCAATGACTTACCGCCACTTTCGTTTCGTCCGACACAATGAGTCGCATCCGCACATACTCTGACAACACACCGCTGCTGCACTACTGCCGTATCATCACGGCTGCAGAGGCGATGCTGCACGCTGTGCCACAGCTTGACCTCATACTTACGCCTAACGGAGTTCTTCAGTCCGGAACTCATGGACATGCTTCGCACCGCCAACACTCTCAATAAGTGGGATATGACTCTCGACACCGCTCAATACAAGCGGATGTATCAGCGCATCTCTGCCATCGAGTTCTCTATTCTTCGTATCGGTGAATATCCGATACCAAGCATCATCGACATCGTGAACAGCATACGTTTAGCCAAGGGCAACATATTCGCTGAATGGAAACAGTCTGACACCGCCAAACTCTTTGAAGACCATGGATATAAAAATAAAAAGGAGTCAAGTGGTGATGTGACCCCGAAAAGTTGCATTTTTATGTAATATTCAAAGAAGTTGTGCGTTTTATAATAAAAGCCATAAAATATATAACAAATGAAAAAGAGACTATTTGCAACCATGTTGCTTTTTACTTGCATCTTATCATTAACTTCATGCAGCAAAGACGATGGTGATTGGGATGCCATGAAATGGGAAAAAAACAATTATGAAGAAGCACTGACACCAAGTTTTGGCAAGGCTATTGGCGTGCCAAAGTCTGGCGGTACATATACTTTCAAATGCAAGAATTACAAGAATTTTTGGATTGAATACGTTAATGAGTCGGTGGGTGATAAAACTAAAACCATTATAAACGTTCCTGCGTATGATGACAAACTTTATTCCGAAGTTAAAGGCAACTTTACATCTTCAAAGGTGGAAGGAAATACGCTCACTGTTACATTTGCTCCCAACGAAACACAGAATGGACGTTATGTTCGTGTAAACGTTTCTGCAGGTGATATTTTTGATAAAATCATGTTTGTGCAGAAACCAGAATAAACAACTTGTCTTTTCTCACCATACAAATGCTTCCGTACTTTCGCAGTATGGAAGCATTTTTTAATTTATCCCTCCCCAAGTCGTGGGCGGACTTGTCCGACCCGCAACTCCTCTTCCTTCTTCTGCATGACCTCCTCGCCATAGAAGTGAAGATTGAAATTGTCCATGGTCATTTCCTCGTCAAGGACATCCATAGCCGTTACAATCTTCTTACACTTGCGGAGCAGCTGCGTCACCTCTTCTGATGCAGCCAATGCTTCTTGTACCGCAAGCTCTCAAAATGTGTAACGCACATTTTGCGTAACGTGTAACGCAATGTGTAACGCATTTTTGGCTCATCGTGTCACATTATGTCCTCTTCTGTACTCATAGCAGAATTCCACCGTGATGTTAGACAATAATGTTAACCTCTAAATAACCTAATATAGAAAATAGATTTTCTACTGAAAATCAGCCTATTATACACAAAAAGAGGACTTTACGTTATGTAAAAGTCCTCTTTCTTTCAATTTGAATTTTCGTTCCTTGGTGATCCGCATGGGGTCACAAAGTGATTCCGTTGGAATCCAAGTGATCCGCTTGGAATTCAAATTCTAACGCCGTTGTAATCCCATGTAAGTCACATCATTACAGGGCTTTAGAAGGAAATTTTTATCTTCTACAAAATAAACGTCAAAGTAGTTTTTTTCAAAGTGTCACACAAGTGTCACACATTTTACTTACATACGTGCCTACATACATACTGAAAGCAGACAGACGTTTAGATTTTGAACTATTATTTTAAAGAACTCTTTTTATTGCTTTACTATCGACAAGTATCATTATGTCGCATAGAAAGTGTTAAATAGTAGGTATGTAGGTACAAATAATTTACATTTTGAAATCAATCTTTCTTTTTCCTTATAATTTTGCCGAAGAAAGTTCGACAAGTGTTAAGGCAGACTGCAAAATTCGGGTGGTGTTCTATTCGTAGAATATCCTCTATATAACAATGCAAAGATACGAAAAAAGTGCGATATTACCAATGTTTTTCACGCTTTTAACCTTTACTTTGATATAGGTCTAACCCGACATGGAATACACTACAGAAGGACTTATTGTAAAACAACAAATAAGTTATCTATGAAAATTGAAAGAGTAACAAATATCACTGAATGGATAAATGCCATCAACCCCGGAGAGGTGAAGTCTGCCTACCTCCCTTGCGACAAAGTGCAGTCGTTGAACTGCCTTGCTTCACGTCACAATCAAGGCAGAGGCAAGCAGAGAGGCAAGTTCGTACACTATCATTATTGTTCCGACTTAGAGGTTGCGACAATAATTTGTGAAACAAGAGAAGATTATCTAATAAATAAAGAAAATGGAGAAGAGAACAGTTGGAAGGCCCAAATCCCCAAGGATTTCAGATGATGACATGAAGAAGATTGTCATTGACCAGGAAGAGACCGTCATGAGTGTCGCTGCACTGGCTAAAGAGCTCGGCATATCGACACAAGCAGTAAGAAAACGGATTGAGCGTAAACTAATCCCTGCTCATAAAAAGGGACGTTTATGGTACATTCTAAAAAGCGAATACATAAACGCTATAAGAGCATTGTAGAATCATCCTCAATATAACTGTTAAGTCCCTATATCCAATGTCGGGAGATAGTGGATATAGGGCATTTTCCACTCAACACCACATTATGATACGACAAGAAACCATCGACACCATCTTAGAGCGCACAGACATCGTGGCGCTCATCGGCGAACACGTCCACCTACGGAAGTGTGGCACGCGCCATGTCGGCTGCTGTCCGTTCCACAACGAGAAGACGCCTTCTTTTTATGTTTCTCCACAGACCGGCAGATTCAAGTGCTTCGGCTGTGGTGAAGGTGGCGATGCCATCCATTTTATAGAAAAGGTGGAGAACAAGACGTTCATTGAAGCCGTCAAGACGTTGGCACAAAGGGCTAACGTGGAGATTGAGCAGGAGCAGGAATCAGCGGAGGCAAAGCAGAAGCGACTGCATAAGGAAGCGTTGTGGATTGCCAACAAGCAGGTCGCCGACTTTTACCGCAAGCAGTTCCTTCAGTCGAAGGAGGCACAGGCGTATGTCTTCAGACGTTGGGGAAAGGACTACTCCACTCTCAAAGAGATTGGATATGCACCGGCTGATGGGCACGCCCTGCAGCAGCTTCCAGTAAAGGCGGACTTTCTGAAGGAGTTGGGACTTCTCAATCGTGGTGGCTATGACTTCTACCAGAATCGTATCGTCATACAGATACATGACCGCTTCGGGCATGTAATTGGCTTCACCGCTCGCTGCATGGATGAGCAGCAGCCCAAATACCTCAATAGTTCTGACTCGCTCATCTTCCACAAGTCTACTGTCCTCTTTGGCATCGAGGATGCTTGGAAGACGGCAGCTAAGCAGGATAAGATGTTTCTCGTCGAGGGGGCACCGGATTGTATGCGTCTTCAGTCTATCGGCATATACAACACGGTGGCTGCGCTCGGTTCGGCGTGGAACGAAACGCATTTCTCTACTATCAAGCGCATAGCAAGCAAGGTGTGTTTCCTTCCGGATGCTGACCCACCCAAGAACGGAGAACCCTATGGCCATGGCATACAAGTCGTCATGGAGGCAGGAACACAGGCTATGGAAAATGGTCTATCTGTCAGCATCAAGGAAATCCCGGACACGGACGACAACAAGAAGCAGGATCCGGACACGTTTTTCAAAAACACCAATATCTTCAACGCCACCGAGGAGACAGACTTCATTCTTTGGATGGCGGACAAACTGTTTCCGCAGACGAACACCACGGAGGAGCAGCGCCTGACTATCAAGAAGATTGCTTATCTACTGTCGCTGATTGATGATGAGACGGGCGTGTCCATGTATATCGGCAAGCTCACGAAGTATTACCAGGGCAGACGGCTCTGGCTTTTGGCGGTTGATAAGGAGCGGAAACTGCGTGAGGAGCAGGACAAGAAGCATAAGGAGCAGGATGAGGATGACCTAAACCACAAATACGGCTTTTATATCGACCACGGCTGCTACATGTCCATAACTGAGAAAGGCAGTGTCTACGAGTGGTCGAACTTCACAATGGTTCCGCTGTTCCACATCAAAGATACAACAAATCCTAAACGTCTATATAAAATAAAGAATGCGATGAAACATGAGGAAATTTTGGAACTGAAGCAGGAGGATCTTATCGCTCTCGCTAAGTTCAAGCAGAAAATCGAGGGCTTGGGCAACTTCATTTGGAAGGGTACTGAAAAGGAACTGACTAAACTCAAATCATATCTATACGAGAAGACCGAAACGGCAACGGAAATTACTCAAATGGGTTGGCAACGTGCCGGATTCTACGCTTTTGGCAACGGTGTTTTCCACGACTGCCATTTCATCCAGGCTGATGAATTTGGCATAGTAAGGCTGAAGGATAAGGGCAACTTCTATCTGCCATCCAGCTCGTCCATATACAAGAACGACCCTAAGCTGTTTACTTTTGAGAAACAGTTTGTGCATCTCAATCTTTCTTCGGTCACTTTGAAGGAGTTTACAGAGCAGCTGTTCAAGGTGTATGGGGACAACGGACGTGTGGGCTTCTGTTTCTATCTCGCCACGCTCTTCCGCGACGTGGTGACTTCTACTTCTGCCAACCACTGGTTCCCTATTCTCAATCTATTCGGTCCGAAAGGTAGTGGCAAGTCGGAGCTTGGCCACACGCTGCTTTCGCTGTTCACAATCAGCTACACGGCACCGAATATCCAAAACTCTACACCATCGGCTCTGAACGACACGGTGGCGCAGTCGGCTAACGCACTGGCGCATATTGACGAGTACAAGAACGATATCGACCCGAAGATGATTGAGTTCCTGAAGGGTCTGTGGGACGGCACCGGTCGCACTCGCATGAATATGGATCTTGACAAGAAGAAGGAGACGACTGCCGTTGACTCCGGCATCATCCTCTCTGGTCAGGAGATGCCTACATCGGATATCGCTCTCTTTACCCGACTCGTCTTCCTGCAGTTCCCTCGAAGTGAGTTCTCGGACAAGGAGAAGCAGAATTATAAGGTGTTGCTTGAAATGCGCTCGCTGGGACTGACGCACCTGACACTCGAAATTATCAAACAGCGCAAACACTTTGAACAGGCGTGGTCTACGGCGTTCCATGATACGCAGAATATCGTCGGCAACGCTCTCGGTGGCGAAAAGGGCGAAGACCGTATCATGAACAACTGGTGTGTGCCGTTGGCTGCGCTTCGGGTGCTACAAAAGATCATCCCTACGCTGACTTTCGATGAGATGCTGCAAGTCACCATCGAGGGAATAAAGAAGCAGAATGGTGAGTGCAAGACTAACGGCGAGCTGGGCAACTTCTGGAATGTGGTACAGTATCTTGCAAGCGACGGTGAACTGATTGAGGGTGGCGACTTCTTTATCCGCTATTGCAGCAAGTTCAAGACGGACATCATCAATGCCACTTGGCAGTCTGAACGTCCGGTGCTCTTCCTGCAGAAGACTCGTATCTTCAACCTCTACCGCAAGGAGGGACGACAGGCTAACGAGAAGGTGCTGCCTACGGATGCGCTGAAATACTATCTTCAGAACAGCCGTGCCTACTTGGGCGAAAAGGTGGCGCGATTTGATGTGTATAAGAAGGGCATCATCCAGTACGACCATACCTGGGCTGCTATGGGTAGCACGCCTCCTAAACTTACTATGACACAACGTGCCTACTGCTTTGACTATGACTTGCTTTGCGAGACGTTTGGCATCAGTCTGTGGACTGCGCCTGACCAATCCGACAGCGACGAGCCATTTTAAGGGCTTTTTACCCTTTTACTTTTTTACCTTTTTACTCTTATAAGCGGTAGCTTACTACGAATATATTTCTTTTCAATAGGTATCATAATCAGGTGGACTGCCGGGGCGATTGCATCGTCTCGGCGGTTTTTATTTTGCGGAAGACATGGCCATCCTCTGCGATGTACTCCGTTTTTTTCAGAGGTCTTGCACACGATTTGTAATCTACCTACATACATATTGGTAGCCCATCACACACTCCAACAAGCATAAAGTGGTAGTCATTGACTTTATATGTAGCGAAATCCTCATTATTTTTGCCCTCATTCATTTTTCAGAAGAGAAATGCTGTAATTGTTGTAACTTAATGTAACTTTCTGTATGGCATTTATTTAGGTAGGCTATTATCTTGTAATTTCTTATAACTTCTTGTAACATTTCATTATGCTTTCTAAATACCAAAGGGAAATAGGTACTGAAAATCCTTATTTTTTAGTTGTAGTCCGGCTTCTCCTCATCTGCTACAGCTTGCTTTTTCCATGCGGTATCGTAAGTGTCACCGTGCTTAAAGAGAACGTACTTGGCACTCGTGAGCCTTTTCATCATTGTGCTTCTTTGATGTATATGCCACATGGTAGGCTTTGCCCTACGATAATCTAATGAAAGAGGTATTGCTGACTCTTTTTTATTGCTCCGCTCTTGTGGACATAGGTGATGGATTTCTACCGCATAACATTCAAATTGTCAGACATGCAGCCCTGGTTTCGTTCATGGGATTTTTCCGCGTGCAAAGTTAGCGCAAGCGACATTCTGCAAGGGCACGGCGCTGCCTTAGCTCGAATATTTTTTCAAGATTTTGGGGTGCAGTAGCTCCTGGTCCAAATTCTCGTTCCGCCAAAGGTGAAAAAATATTCGGCTATCTCTTGCCTTAAATGCCTTCTTCTTGCGCTGGATAAGGCAGCGTAAAAAGTCCTCATTTCGAGGGCTGCATCTAAAAGTCTAACAATTTAAATTTCTAAGTTATGCAAGAAATGGTTTTAACATCACCTAAGTCGGCTCACAAGAGCATGAAGGAGCAGTTTGAGAGTGTCAGCAGCTATATCGTTGATTATCTCTGGGATCAGCCTGCCATCTACTGTGGCACATACAAGAAGTACAATGAAGGCTCACTCTTCGGTGCCTGGCTCGATCTCCGCACGTTTGACTCTTACGAGGAGTTCATCGATGTATGCAAGCAGCTCCACGCTGATGAGGAGGATCCGGAGCTTATGTTTCAGGATTATCAGTGCTTCCCTGAGGAGTGGTATTCAGAAAGCTGTATGGATGAAGAAGTTTTCGACAAGATAATAGCTTTCATCCAAATGGATGATGACAAACAGAAAGCATTTAAGGCTTATGTTTCCGCCACTGGCGATGACAGCATTTCGGATTTCGAAGATTGTTATGAGGGCGAATATGATTCGGAAGAGGATTTCGCCACACACATCGTCAATGAGTGCTATGATTTGGAGCGCATGATGGGCAATCTCTCATATTACTTCGATTACAAGGCGTTTGCAAAGGATTTGTTCATCTCGGACTACATCTTCGAGGATGGCTACGTCTTCCGCAGATAAAGGTGGAAGCCGGACGAGGCAATCGCCTCGCTCCGGCTGCCCACCTTTTTATAGCGTAACCGAAATTTATTCGAAGTAAGGAGTGTTTTATTTCAATGCTTCATCAAGTTTCTTGACTAATATCGCAGGGTCTTTGCGAAACTCTTTCATGCTGAGATCTTTGAGCACTTCCTTTATTTGTGGGAAGTTCTTGAAATATCTTTTCAGCATGGTCTTCTGACCAATTCCTGCAATGCTATTATCCTTCAAATAATAGGTTCTTGCAAAGTCCTCATTCTTGGCTTTGTAATAAAACATGATAGCCATTCTGTAAATACTTCCCGATTTCACATGGGTAGCAGTGCTTATATAGTGAATATAGGCAGAAATGTTTTTCCCCTCATAAACTGGCTGAAGGAATACCGGATTTTTGTAGAGTTTCGGATTCTCTTTATAAGACATGCTCAATCCCATTTGGGCAACCATCGGAATCCAGTTTTCCCATTCTCCAGCCTTCTTGTTATAGTATTTTATCTCTTTTACATCAGTAGATGCGAAGTCTGCCTTCTCACCATCAGTTTTTTTGATTCTGAACTCATGGTAATTGTCTACATTAAAGGAAAACTTCCCAATGTCACCTTTCACAAAGGTGCCGTTGTTCAAGGTTACTTCTGCATTCTGAGCTTGTGTCACTCCACACAATACAAGGGCAAGTAACATCAAAATCCATTTTTTCATACTCGTACATTTAAGTTCAACTTTATTTTGCAAATATACATCTTTTTTCATTACCACCCCAAGCTAAAATCAACTTTTTTATCTACCTACCTACCAAATAACAAATCTTAAACGTTCCCTCCTTTCCATACGGCTTACACAAAACTATAGTATCTTTGTGCTCGTAATCAATTTACATGTTTTATGAGCGACTATCACATCTATATCAAAATGCCTTCCTATCTGCGCCAGTGGTTCGTACATCGGCACAGTGGCACGGAACCAGTGCGTCTAAGAAACGGCAGCATCGAGTCTAAACTTATAAAGCTCGCTGTTGTCAAACCGCCTGTTTCTGCTGTTCCTACAAGGCAACGTGAGGATGAAGTCGCCATTTGTATTCCGTATTCCAAAACTCGCGACCCTCGTATTTATAACCATATCACGGACACTGGTAAACGTGCGCTGCTGGAGAACGTGAAGAACTCGTTTGATGTCGACTGCTGGACGTTCCTGCACGACTTCGGCAAGATTGGCAAACAGCAGAAAGACCTCATTTATCTCTACATGGAGCAACGGGGCATCAAGGAGGACGGCACTTGCTGGGACTCCATCGCGAAAATATACCAACGCTTGCGTAAGAATTATCTTACTAATCAATGCAAGCGAAAAAACAGCACGATAAAAAACGGTAGCAATAACAAGGTTGAAACTGAAGAAATAGTAGAATAATATGCAACGTCTTCCCGGAATCATCAATATATATTACGTGCTTGCCTCGTCGCTCATGGCAAGCATCACACAGAAAGCGTTGGCGGATGCTCCTGTCGGAGTGTTCGCTGACACTTTCCTCATTCCACATATCGGTGATGCCGTTTGTGAAATGGAGACGCAGTTTGACAATAACGATACTTTGGAAAAGGTGAAACTTTCTTTCTCTACTACTTCTCAGCTGCCAGCTCATGAGCATCTTGCTTTCGTCATCCATACGGTGGATGGAAAGCAGTATCTCATCGGCACGGCTGACAAGCCTTTTCCTGTCATCAAGGTAGCGGACTCCACAGGCAAGGTGGATGGTGATTCGGCTGCTACGAAATACACCATATCTTATACAAATAAAGTGGCACTGGTGCCATGCACGGCGTGATGAGCGCCTTTTTTCATGCCTTTTTGTAACATTTTGTATGCAGTTGAAACATTGTATCAAAACTTAAAGTGTTGATAATCAGTATTTTCTTTCTTTGTTTACAATGTTACAAAAGATACAGCCAAAATCGGTTGAGTTTTTGAAAAGGCTATTTTTTCTTCGTCCTGTTTTTGCGCCCCACCTTCTTCCAATAGATAATTCGCAGTTTGCGATAACTTCTGCGTGATTGCCCAAATAGTGCAAATAAAAATACTATTGCAATTAATGCAAAATGATAAAATCTGCGAATACAAAAATATCCGCCTATCAGAATTATCAATATGATTACAATGTCTCTCACCATAAGTTTATCGTTTTACATCGCAAAAATACAATTTTTCTGTCTTTCTCCAACATTATTATATAATATATCTTTGTCCTCAAACAATTTTTGACAATCATGGCAAAGACAAAATACAATCTCCATCTTAAAGGCTACGTCGGTGGTTGGGACTTCGATTCTGACTACGTCGATTTCGTCCTTAACAAGAACACCGACAAGGAGGTTGCTGTTCTCATCGACTCTCTCGGCGGACAGCTCAACACCGCTCTCTCTATATCATCTGCATTCAGGCGACACGGCAATGTTCACGTCCACTTTGTGGGCATGAACGCCAGTGCCGCTACCATCGCGTCAATGGGTGCAAAGCGTATCACCATGGATCACTCGGCTATGTATCTCGTGCACCAGTGCTCACAGTCGTTCTTCGAGTGGGGCAGCTTGAACGCTACGGATATGCAGAATCTCATCGACAATCTGGAAAAGCAGAAGTCTGACCTTGACAAGCTGGATGCCAACGTCGCAGAGATGTATGCCGGACGATGCAAGAAGAAATCTGCCGACTTGCTGGAACTCATGAAAATGGGTGGATGGCTGACGGCACAGGAGGCACTGGCTTGGGGATTCGTTGATGAACTCACGGAGTTTGATGATGAGTCGGCTCCAGTTCTTACGGAGGCTATTGCTGCGGACTTTACCGCTCACGGCATACCGCTTCCTAAGATGCTGACCGACACGAAGTCAGAAGACATCACGGCGTTCAGACGATTCCTGCAGGCTTGTGCCTCTGTTTTTCACTCGCAAGAGAAACCAAATAAAATTGTTCCAACCATATCTTCTGAAGAAAAAATGAAAAAGACCTATTCTAACATTTGCAAGACTCTCGCTTGCGACTCGCTGGAAGCTAACGACGACAAGGTTACGCTTACCACGGCACAGCTCGAATCTATCGAGGCGGACATCACAGCGAAGTACAAGGAAATCACCACTCTCTCGGCTGACGTTGACCGCCTGACTAAGGCTAACAGCGATTTGGAGGAGAAACTGAAAAAGCTCCCTGCTGACACCACTAACACGGTTGTTGATGACAAGAAGGACGGTGGCATCAACACCGAAAAATCTGACATCGAGAAGTTCTACGACACCACCAACTCAGCTCAGGCTCTCTTTGACTCATTACCATAACAACTCACAAATCTAAATTCAAAATTGAATAACTCCAAATCGGCACAGCCGATAATTCAACACTCAAAAATCAAAATTCAAAACTCCATATCATGGCAGGAAAACTACAATTTACCCTACAAGAATACAAGGACGCTGCTCGAAAGTGGCGTTCTGACTTCCTTCGTCTGCCGATTATCGGCTGCGACGAGACTCTTAAGTTTATGACCGGTCGCCCTGGCATCCGCTACAAGGAGAGTGTGGGCACGCTCAACGCTTCGGCACAGTTCGCTCCTTACTCGCCAACTCGCTCGGAGGACGTGAACTTGCAGCTGGACTTCCGAACGCTTGAAACTTTCTTCGGTTCGGTGGTCGCTAAGTTCGAGCCTAACTCGGCTATCTCTACGCTCCTCGGCACGGGTGCCACTAAGGGCGACGGACAGAAGTCTGTGCCTACGGCTCGCGAGGTGCTTGGACTTATCGCCAAGTCGCTCTCCGAAAAGCTCAATGATGCTATCTGGAGCGGTGTGCGCAACGCAAGCGGTACTACCACCCAGGATCTTTTCGATGGCTTCGACACCATCACAAAGAAGGAGGTAACTTCCGGGGCTCTCGCTAAGGAGAACGGCAATTACCTCAAACTGACGGATGCCATCACCTCTGCCAACGCCGTTGATGTGGCTAAGGAAATCCTCTTCTCGCTCGATCCTCGTCTTCGCTCGCAGACTCTCTTCATGTACTGCTCGCAGGACTTCGTGGATAAGTATAACGAGGGTTATCTGCTCACACACAGTGGTATTCCGTATAACACGCAGTACAATCAGCCTACTGTCGAGGGTTCTAACGGCAAACTCATCTTCTGTCCGCTCGCTAACAAGACGGACTCGAAGTATATCCACGTCTCGCCAAAGATCAATATGCTTTATGGATATGACCAGATGGGCGACGTGGAATCTGTTGACGTTGAACGTTTCGATGCGTTCCTTCTCTCGTACATCGCCACCATGTTCTTCGGTGTACAGTTCGAGTCTATCGACAAGCGACGCCTGAAGGTCGTTGAACTTGCGCCATAACAATCCAATATACCTTCAAGCCTTCTACGTCAGAAACACACTCTTGACGTAGAAAGGCTTCTCTTAGCCAATTCCTAATTCATCATTGAACAATCGGCGCAGCCGACAATTCAACATTCACAATTCAAAACTCATCATGGCAGCATCTAATACAGACGTACAAAAATCTCTTGCATGGGCGATGGGCACACCGGAACTTCCTGGTGTGCGTCGCCGTGTGTATTATACATCCAAGAATGATATTCTTGTTTGGCCTAAACTTCCTCATAACGAGGTCGGACGTGTCACTTCTTCTGTCTATGACGGCTCCTTCACGTTGAAGGAAAACGCTGTATGGAAATACATCGACATCCTTCCTGAGAAGTCGCAACTCACAAGTGAGGCACAGGGTGAACTGCCGTCACAGACGCAACTCAACAAACTCGTGGCGGTGCATCCGTCGGTAAGCGAAGCGGCATCGGCTGCAGCTGCTTACCTCAATAACAACGACAACGTCTTCATCGTCGAGGACATGAAGGGCAAGCACCGTGTCGTGGGTTGTGACAAGTGGACTACCAAGACCACCGTCACGCAGGATCTCGGTCAGGGTGCCACTGGCACCACCGGCACCACTATCAACGTGGAGGCATCGGACGAGTGTCCGGCTCCGTTCTATACTGGCACTATCACCACTGAGGACGGCGACATTGATTGCGCAGCGTAACAGCGAGTAAAGTTATAATCATAGTTGACCATGGACAAGCGGACTCCGATAGACATGCAGGAATTCTTGAATGACATTTCCGTGCCGGACTTATCGGGTCCGCTTGATCTGTTCTCAAAGGATGCTACGCATGAACAGAAGGATATCTTCGCCATAGAGAAACGCAAGGCGTGGGATAAGTCGGTCGAAGCGCGGTGCGACTTCACCCGGCGCGTCCGGCTTACTCGACGGGCGGATACGTTCTTCATCTCTCTATGGCAGAAGTCGCTGTATGGCAGAACGCTGACGGATATAAAGGGCGACGACAGTATGGTGCCGTTCTTCGCTGATAGCATCTCGCCACTGATACGTGACATCCTCGGTGATGAGTTGAACACGGGGGCGTGGTGTATAGTCACCACTCCCAAACGTCGCCATCTCGTCAAGAACTTCGCCACTCGCATCAGCGAAATGATTGCTTCCCAACTGAACATCCCGTTCTACGAGGATGTTGCTTTCTGCCATTCCAAGCAGCGTATCGGGGCAGTGTTCACTATGAACAATCTCCCCAAAGAGCCTAACTGCATCGTCTTCGACGACTTCGTTACTACTGGCTCTACGCTGAAGGCTATGCGCAATGTGCTTACCGAACATCACAAGAATTGTGTGTTCTTTACTGGTATCAATAATAAATTGTGAGCAAATGAGAGCAGAGGCAAGCTTGCTTGAACTATGCCGAGTGCTGCTACAATTCAACGAAGTTAAGTTATAACAACAAAGTTAAACTATAAAATATGAACAATCTGACTGACAAACTCCAGCAATGGCTCGACACTCCATCTGCTGAGCGTGACTGGAACGAGGGTGCCATCCTTCTTCTCCAACTCACCAATAACACCATAATGTATCGTAATCTCAGCATCAATCCCAAAGGCAAGGCTGAGTTCATCGAAGGCAAGCTCCGTGCCTTCCTCAAAGCTCGCCGTGAGGTCGAAGCTCACGACGAGGTGAACATCATGCAGGAGCAAGTGGATGCTATCGTGGCAAGTCGAACAGAGTTCAAGGAACACAACGAAGCGAAGGACTTTAAGGCTGGCAAGCGTGCGGATCACGACTCGCTGCCTGAGGATATCCAGGCGCTCTATGTCGAGAACCTTGATATTACTCACCGTATGCGTGAACTCCATTTGCGCCTACGCTTGTTATCGGACTCTACTAAGCAGGTGCCAGCTGCAGAACGCAAGCCGTTACTCGACGAGTTTATAAATCTCGATAAAAAGTTGCACGCAAATTGGGACACTTATGACCATTATGTGACAAAGGCAGAAAGTGCAGCAAATACCGAATCCAAAGAAAGCGAAGAGGAGCAGACTAAAGAAACAGAAATTAGTCCATCGCCAACGGACCAATTAGCTGAGCAGCCTGAGGATGCCACTCCTTCCAAGCCGAAGTCCAAGTCTAAATCCAAGAAGTAGTGAAGCGCAACATCAACATAGATGACATCCTAAAACCACTCTCGGAATGTCCACACCAGGCGTATCTCTCCAATGCTCTTCAGGTGGCGGACGTCTTAGAGTGGATTTTGGGACAAGTCGGCAAAGCGGAGATTTGGCAGACTTCGTTCTCAATCTCCGAGGAGTTCCTGCGTAGGCTCTTCTTCATCGAGAAGTCCGGCAACATTTCTGCCTTTAATCTTGTGCTCGACCATAAGGCTACGAACAAAACGCTAAAGCTTTGGGCGTTCATCACACAGACGATGAAGCGCACCTATCTTGCCGACAACCATTCCAAAATCCTTCTCGTGCAAGCGGAGTCTGGTGAACAGATTAGTGTCGTCACCTCGCAAAATCTCACACGAGGCAACCGCCATGAGTCCACGTTCATCTCCACTTCGCCCGACATCTTCAACTCTCTTCATGTGTCCGTCATGGATCTTATAAAGAACCATTCCGTTCCGCTAACCGACCTCTTCCAACAGCGCATCAACGCTGCCGGTGCTAACAATTAAAATAATATGGTATATTCAGAAGAAACTTTAACGCAAATTGAGCAGTATGCTTCAATCTACCTCAAAATCAGCGATATGGCTGTAATTCTCGGTGTTCCACCAGAGAATTTACGCCGTGACATTGCTGACCGCACAACAGCCGTTTCGCAGCGTTACCACCGTGGCAAGGCTGCTTCACGTGTCAAGCTATTGCATCAGGAGATGCAACTCGCCTACGTCGGCTCTCCACTCGCTCTTGAAAACACCCGTAACAACCTCCTCGATATGGAGGATGATGAATAATTCAAAATTCTCTTCATGTCACAATTAAGCATTATCGACATCGCCAAACAGGACCTTTACACCTCCCAATCGGAATTGGAAGGTAAATATCCTGTTCCCCAAATCGAACATCTACTTCGATTAAGGGATATGGTCACATGGTCTATCGCCAACCCTGACATGAAGGATCGTCAGTTTGTCGACGAGCTGCGCAGTCGCTATGGACTCTCGCAAGTCACGGCGTATGCGGACTTGAAAATCGTCAAGGCGCTGCTCCCGAACCTATCGGAGTGTACGCGCGACTTCCACCGCTGGCGCTATAACGAGATGATTATGGAGACGTATCAGATGGCGAAGAAGCGTAAGGACACGAAGACGATGGAAAAAGCGGCCACTTCTTATGCGAAGTTCAACCGCATTGACATCGAGGACGAGCAATCTGTGCCGTACCACATGATTGTCGTACAACCGTTTTTCCCGACTACTGACCCTCGTGTTGTGGGCATCACACCTGTTCCGAACATCGACGACCGCATACGAAAGCTCACGCAGGAGCTTACCACGTCGCATCCGGACACGGAGAATATCGAATACGAACAAGCAGACCTTGTGCTTGATGACATCTTTAAGCCTGAAGACAATGACGAACAAAGTTGATACTTCTCTATGGGACATCGAGGCGAAGCAACACTCTAAGCGTGTGTACTTCAACAAACCTCAGCTCCTGACGCAATACATCGGCGCGAAGACTACGGTCATCGTGGCTGGACGACGCACTGGCAAGACGGACTCTATCGCCTCGCCTTTCGTGCTGCGTAACATGCAGCGTATGCCTGGCTCCACTGGTGGTATCGTGGTGCCGACGTTCAAGCATGGCTTGACGAACACGCTCCCTGGTTTGCTTGCAGCATGGAAGCGTTGGGGGTATATCAATGGCGTGCATTATGTGGTAGGCAGAAAACCGCCGAAGTCGTTTTCTAAGCCTATCACCGAACCAGCTGACTATGAGCATGTCATCACGTTCTATAATGGCTCGGTGGCTATCATCATCAGTCAGGACCGCCCGGGCTCTTCCAACTCGCTCACGCTCTCATGGCTGCTCATTGACGAGGCGAAGTTCATTGATTACAACAAGCTGAAGGACGAGACTCTGCCTGCAAATGGTGGCATACGCTCGTACTTCGGGCACCACAGCTTTAACCACTCCATGATGGTGCTTTCGGATATGCCTCAGACTACCAAGGGTTCTTGGTTCCTGCACTATGAGGAGAAGATGGACACGGAACTGATTGACACAATCAAGGGAACAATCTACAAGATTTGGCAGACGAAGGAGCGCATTGCACAACTCAAAGAGCTGCGCAAGCCCATTCCTTCTTATCTGCCTAATTACCTCAAATGGCTCGACCAGTCGCTTAACAAGATGCGCTCGGTGGCAGTCTACTATAAGGAATACTCCACACTCGAAAACCTCCAGCTTCTCGGTGAAGAGTATATCCGGCAGATGAAGCGCGACCTCACGCCGAAGACTTTCCAGACGTCAATCCTCTGTCAGAAGATCGGCATCTCGCACGATGGCTTCTACTCGTCAATGCAGGAGTACCATAAGTATGATGCTTCGGATTTCGACTACCTCGACTCGCTCGGCTACGACCGCATCATCAAGGAGGCGCAGCAGGATCTTTACACTATCCACGCCAACAACCAGTTCTCTACGCTTAACAGCTCGCTCGATTGTCGCACGGACTCGGACATCGACCCTATGCAGCCTCTCTGCATTGGTATGGATTACAATGCTAACATCAACTGGATTGTGTGCGGTCAGCCTCGTGCCAACCGCCTGAACATCCTCAAATCGTTCTATGTGAAGTTTGAGCGCAAAATCCCTGCGCTCGTCGCCGATTTCTGCACCTATTACGCTCCGCATCCGAACAAGACGGTCATATACTATTACGATGCCACAGCCCTCGGCTCTAACTATGCCGTGAACGACCAGGACTTCCACTGGGTGGTAGTCCATGAGTTCGAGCGCCACGGATGGCAGGTCATTGACGTGTACCTCGGCAACCCGATGCGACACGATGAGAAATACCTTCTCATCAATCAGGGTTTTGCCGGGAAGCAACGACTGATGCCGTACTTCAACCGCCAAAACAACGATGACCTTATCCTCGCAATCCAGTCCGCAGGAGTGGAGCGTGGACGCAACGGCTTCCGCAAGAACAAGTCTATGGAGAAGCAGCCGGAGTCCGAAGAAGACCTTCTCGAACACCGTACCGACGGCACCGATGCCTTCGACACCCTCTATATCGGCTGCGAGAAGTTCCCACAGCATGATTTATACCCAATTGCGATTAGTGGGGTGAGATAATACATAAAAACTTTTTTAATAAAACTATTTATAGTACCTTTGTGACCAATATAAACTATAATCCGGTCAAATATGTCTACAATATATCGCTTTAATTCCGAAATTTTTGGAGAACATCTTGAAAAGATGGCTGTGGGACTAATAGATGAATTTGTTAGTTATTTATATAGTTGCTCAAATAAGGGTAATTATAGTTATTATTTTACGCTTAAAAAAGAAGGTTTCGATAGCTTAGATTATAAAAAACATTGGGTATTTATAGAACTCTATGATGGTACAACTATTGATGATGTTATCAAATATTTAAATAAAGCATATGTAATGTATTTTGCTTTTATTCAATATGAGTCAGAAATAAACCATACCCATATTTCTGTTTCTTTTAGCGAATCTTGGGATAAAGAAACCCAAAGATTCATTAAAGTTATGAATATCCATGACAAACATTTTTATCCGTTCTATAAGAACTATTTAGAAAGAAGATTTAGATAGGAATAAGCGGAACACTGCCTAATCACCCTTTCCTATACGCCTTTGTCTTGCGCCCAACGCAGGATGAAGGCTTTTCTTTTTTCAGAGGTGTGCTCCGCCTTCAGCACCTCCTTCGCTGCGCTCTTCGCACCTTTGGCTTTAGCAATCTCTCAGGCGTGAGAGTCAATCACGAAAGGTAGCCAATCCCGATTCTCAAAGGAGTAAGGCGTGGCGCACCGCCTTTCCTGCATTTTGTGCATCTTTCCTATGCTGTTATCTTGGTAGCTCGTTCCACCGTCCCTGTCATTGTCTGTGGAGTAATTGGCTTTTTATTCGCAGCAAAATGACAAGTATTCATATTAGCCTTTTCTCATCCGTTCCACACTCTCATTAGTGAATGAACTCCGATACTGCTGATGTCCATTTTTGTAGCCACAAGCACATCCACCTTTCTGCTTGTCTAAAAGATAGGTATCTGTCTGCCACGATTTCATCATGGAAGAAGTAGCCATCCCATCCTATGATGACAACAGAGATTGCACAATTCATATCACCAGTCTTCTTCTTTTATTATTCCGGAGTATTATTCTGAAGTGGTGTTCTTTCGTACCAAATCATTTTATTTGTTCGACGTGAAGCACTTACCAAATGTAATGCTTATGATTTTTCCTTTGCAAAGTTAGCGCAAGCGGCATTCTGAAAGGGTCGCGCTCCACGCTTAGCCTAAGATTTTTTCAAAAGTTTTTGGGGCAGGTTTGCCTCATTCCAAAATCTTTCAAGCCCTGAAGGATGAAATAATCTTGGCTATCCCTTGCATTAAAATGCCTTCTCCTTGCTGCTCCTTGTATGCACGTAAAAATTACAAAAGCACTTCGGTGCTTCACTTTTAAGTCGAACAAATAAAAATTTAAAGATTATGGTACACACCACTTTTAATTCAGAATATCACTTCGGTAAAAGAAGTTCAAGACAGGTTGAATTGTCAAGCAATCTCTATCAGGTTGTCATCAATGGAGAGGATGGCGAGTATATCGAATATGAAATCGAGGCTGACAGCCATTCTGAGGCAAGCGCCAAGGCGGAAGCACTCGCAGCAGACAGCTTTGTAGACATCAGCTATATCGAAGTCTATCTCATTCACTAATCAGATTGTTTCACTCTTAAAATAAGAAAGTTATGAATACTTCAAATGTCATTTTAGCAGCTAAAGCCAATTCTGGCAAGTCCACAAACAATGTATGGGTCGTTTACACAAGCGATAACAGCTCAGATAAGATGTATTGCACAAGTGCATACAAGGCTATGCGCCTCGCCTTCCTCCTCAAAAAGAGGTTGGGATTGAACATCTCTGATAATTGCCTCGCACGCCTCTCGCAAGAGATTGCAAAAGCCAAAGCCCCACAAGGGGCTGCGGTGCAGGAGGTGCAGAAGCCGGAGCCTGCTCCAGTAGAGGAAAAGCCCAAGAAGAAAAGAGGGCGCAAGCCAAAGGCTGAAAAGGCTGCTTAGGCAGTCTTCCACTTCCGCCCGGCTCGAAGGAGTCGGGCTTTCTTCTGTCGCTGCTGCAAGATCGTAACAAGTCCGCACTTGCCTACACTCCATACTAAAGCCCTTTGGCCTTCGAGCCGTGCAGAGCAGGGCTGCGGTTAGGTCTTTTCTTATACAGGCAAAGCCTGTTATCTTTGAAAACAAAAAGGTCATGCTGAAAATCAATTATAATCCTTCTCTCTACGTCTTCACTTGCAACATCCCATCGGTGATAGAAATATCTACTGATGCTGCTTCGGTATATGTCACTATCGCATGTGGTCCTGACACTATCTTTGAAACTACGCTTTATCCTTACAACAACATTGCCATGCTCTATGATGCTCGCTCCATCATCGAGGGGCACATGCTGGATAAGCAGCGTGTCTTCGCTAACTTTGTCATCACGGCAGACACAAAGACCGAGGAGACGACCACGCCAGAACGCCATTTCATTTACTCTCGCCTGAGCCTCGCCACAAATGCCATGGGCTTCGTACAGCTGTTCTTCCTCACCACACGTTCAATGTTCACCATTCCACGCAATTCGTTTCAGGTGCTTTGGTCGTTCTACTTGCCAAACACCTCGCTGCAGGGCTACACCGAGTGCCTGGCTCTCTTCGAGGGTGAATCCACTCCGCGCATGGTGCGCATCGAGGATGATAAGGTGGACACAAAGAACACCACCTTAATACGTGACACGTTAAGCCCTATTGGAATAGAAACACGCATCGGCAGCAAGTGCCGACTGCTCCAGTTCACCGTTCATCGCGGCTTTCTTGCCAAGACGTTCTATGTCACTGACCGCACACCGAACCTCACGCTACTCGTGCGCAATGAGTTCAACTGCGATGAATACATACATCTCACTTGCGTCACCAAGAGCAAGCTCGACCTCGACCGTTCCACTGCCACCTCACTCGGTGTTACCACCTTCTATGATGACAAGTCCGCCTACGAGTATGACGTGGAATCCTCGATGCTTACCTTCGAGGAAGCCAAGCACTTCTCCCAGCTCCTCCTTTCTCGCTATGTCAACATCGTTGAGATAGGTGGTGCCCTGGCACCCATCACCATCACTGATATAAACAGTGAAATCTCCGATGCCGACAACGCCACGAACAGCATCAAGTTCAAGTATAAGTACAGTAGCCATCATTTCCCAATCACCATCGACTACGGCAACAACATCTTCGATGATCCTTTCTACCGCACCTTCGATTAATCCACATCGCTATGCAATCCATCCACATCACCACCCTACGCAAAATACTCTCCAGTCCCGAACCCATCGACATCCGCCTATGGACTCGCAGCGGTGAAATCCAGTCCTGGCATCGCTGCATCTCCCTCAAATATGACTTCTACAAAGGCACAAGACGAATGAAGCTGCTGGACTCCAATGAAATCCGGCAACTTCGAGATGTGTGTATATTTGAGGTGAATGGGATTGAGGTGTATATGTAGTGTGTCACAAGAAGTATCTTTTTTTGTAACAAAATCAACATTTGTGTTTGCATGGCTGATATTGTATATTTGTGGTTTTATAGAATATGTATCGGGCATTTTTTAGTTAAACATTGCTACTTTTCTAAGCCTTTTCTTTGTTTTGTCACAAAAAGTTGCTAATTTTGTGACAAAATTAAGGTTAGACATGGAAAGTATAGCTCATAAAATTGAAAACAGGATAAAGGGATTTGGTAGGGGAAAGATTTTCTTTGCCGATGACTTCCTTGATTTGGGCTCTTCTGATGCTATCCGACAGACTTTGCTTAGGCTTACAAAAAGCGGGGTAATTATTCGTGTGGCACAGGGCATTTACTGTTATCCCGAAATTGACGAAACTTTGGGATTGGGGGTGATTTATCCTACTGACATCCAAATTGCTGAAGCCTTGGCTGAACGCTCTCATTCCAAAATTGTCCCCACTGGCGACTATGCGCTGAATGTTCTTGGACTTTCTACACAGGTTCCGTTGAATAGTGTTTTCCTCACAAATGGAAAGTCGCGCAGAATATCAGTGTCAGGGAATAGATCTATCACATTTAAGAATACGGCTCCACGCAACTTGGCTTTTACGAACCGACTTGCCATGTTAGTTAATTCTGCTCTAAAGTCAATAAAGAACGCCAATGTTACTACTAAACAGACGGATCATATTTACTACTTATTGAGACAGGAGAAGAAAGAAGATGTGCTTGTCGACTTGAAACTGATGCCTGTATGGATTAGAAAAATTGTACAAAACGCTTATGAATAAATTCTTTGAACTTTCGTTTGACGACCAACGACGTGTGCTTCAACAAGCATCTGCACGATGTGGGTTGCCTCCACAGGCTATAGAGAAGGACTTGTGGGTTTCTAATATTCTGCAAATCGTTTTCGACTTGCCTTTTGCTGATAAACTCATCTTCAAAGGTGGCACATCTTTGAGCAAGGTCTGGCATCTTATTGAGCGTTTCTCTGAAGACATTGATTTGGCTGTCGACCGCTCTTTGTTTGGGTTCGAGGGCGACTTGACGAAGAAGCAGATAAAGAAACTGCGCAAGGCTTCTTCGCTATTTGTCAAAGACACGTTTTGCCCGGCATTGCAGGAGGCTGTCGAGAAATATGGTTTGCAGGACTTTTGCAAAATCGAGTCTGAGCCAGACGGTGAGGGCGATAGCACATATCCAGAACCGAGAAAGATTTTCGTGAGGTATAAGAGTGCTTGGGCTGAGCCGTCTGAATACCTTTCGCCAATAGTGATGTTGGAGATTGGAGCAAGGTCTTTGCTGGAGCCAAACGAGCAAACACATATCAACAGTATGGTCGAGGGCGTGTTTCCTACCATACAGACAACAATTGTCGATAGCAAGGTGGCAACGGCTCTTGCAAGCAAGACTTTCCTTGAAAAGGTATTCCTCTTGCACGAGTTGTTTTCCGTAGAGGGACGTGGTGTCATTGCCGACCGCAAGTCAAGACATCTTTATGACCTCTCTCGTATGATGGACAAAGACTTTGCTTTGGCTGCCATAAAGGATGATGAACTGTGGGAATCCATTCGTCATCATCGCGAGATATTCACAAGCATTAGTGGTATGGACTACACACCAGACATCCGTCGTCGCATCGTTCTCGTTCCTCGTGAGGATATACGCAGCGCATGGGAGGCTGACTATAAAAGTATGTGCTCTTCCATGATTTTCGGAGAGAAACCTTCTTTCATTGAACTCATTGAGAATATGAAAGTGCTTGAAGATAGATTCCACAGGTTTTGAAATGTGACAAGAAATGAAAAAATGCAATAATTCATGCAATATATTCAAAATCTACCGTTTATTTTAAGTAGTACAATTAAACGTAAAATGAAAAAGACTTTAAACCTTTTATTCCTGCTACTTGCAGTTTTCGCTATTTCAAGTTGCAGCAGCGATGATGACGAGAAAAAAGATTCCGTCAAGGAGATAACAATATATGTTTCTTCTGAAACGGGTGAAAGTTACGGATTTAACTCTACCCCAGAGGAATGTATGCTTGTAAAGTTTGATAATCCAAATGGTGAATGGGAACATCTTGGTCTATATCGTATCGAGGGTTTCACTTATGTAAAAGGGCATGAGTATGAATTGCGAGTAAAGATGACTACACTTGCCAATCCGCCCGCTGACGGCTATAGCCACAAATATTTGCTCGTCAAAATTGTTCAAGACAAACTCGTCAAAGAGACGGAAACTCCAACCGACAATAGTGTAAAGTCAGAAAGCGACATTGAGTATCAGGAGCTGTGCCCGTACAACAAATACGAGACAGAAGACAACTATATCGTAGATGGCGAAGGAAATATCTATAAAGGCAATGGGTTGCCAAAGCCTTCTTATGAACATAGCAGGATATACGTAGAAAATGTTCTGGATAAAGGCGATGACAACTGGGTCAAATTCAATAGCATCCCATATCAGGCGTATTGCTCATACGTCATTTCTCCGCTGACAGACGATATAAGGTTGGTGTACAATGAGGACGGCGGTCCGTTGTTTAAGAATGTAATACCGGAAAGCGAATTTGAGTATATTACAAAAAAGATGAACTCAGGCGAGAAACTGCAGTATTTTCTCATCTTGGCCAATGTATACAAAAAAGGACTCCAGAAATTGAAATTTACAATTACGAAACAATGAAACGCTGTTTGTACGAATAATGTGCCATAACAAATAAGTGATTATGAAAAAGCGTTTCCTCTTACCAATCGCTTTTCTGATGGTTACGACATTATCTGCCCAGCCATTGGCTTCAAGCAGTTGTGCTGATGTCTGCCAAAAGGATGCACTTATAACTGCCGCAAGGAGTGTCGCCAATACCTTTGGTCCTGCATACGTTCCGTTTTTCAAAGGTGCTGAAATATCTGAAATGCGGATTTTCCAAAAGGACGACTATGGTGACAATCATCGCAAAATAAGAAAACAGTTTGGAAAAGCGTATTATGAAGTGGTTTTTACTTATGACAGCACGGCTGTCAGATTTGCATTTGACTATGCTGCCAAGGTCAGGATATGGAAAGATACTGGCGAACCATTGGATGTGATTTTTGGCAATGGCATGGGAAGAAACTTTCTCTTTAAAAGTTTCAGAAAACAAACAAGACAAAACAAAAAGAGAAAGAAAGCAACGGCACATTCGATAGAGCAAGTCCCTTTGCAAACAGAGAAGACACCTGAAAACATTTGGAAGATAAAAATCGAATGAAACTGTTGGATTAAGACAGATATCTACAGTTTTCAATGCGAATCCTTACTTACTGCCAAGCCATCTTTTCACATTCATTATGGCTCTGTTCTGTTCGCCTCCGGTGTGGTCTTTCACAATCTTTCTGCTATCTTCTTGCACAGCTTCATAAAGAACCAACAGATGAAAATTTGATGGCTCAATAAGTTGTTCCATGATAAGTGGTATTATCTGTTTCCCCATGGATTTCAAATAGTGGAACTCGGGTAACTTTGAATACGAATATGTATTTGAGCTCAAGAGCATTTCACGATTATGGGTTATTGCGTAATTCCATTTGTAAAGCAAAAAGGAGAAACATGTTTTTATGCTATCAGGGGCTTGGGCAGCCAGTTCCTTGACTTTGTGCTTTTCCTCCGTTGTCAATGTTGGCGTGTCAAATTTAGTAGATGTAGCCATCTCGTTCATACTATGATCTAACAAGTTCGGACTCGTTATCAAAAACCATTGATTGCTTTCCCAATATTGATACTCTCCTTGTTTTTGTTCTTCGCCCTCAAAAGTTACCTTGGCTTCTCCATTAAGGAATGGAGTGGCATAAGAAAAAACAGGTGGTATTACGATAACGCCACAAGTGTCGGCAAACCCCACTTTGCCATTTTTCCCAATAATTCTAAACAAGCCATCACTAACGCAGTCTGGACCATTGTCTATCTTATATACCTCAAACAACTCCTTTCCATGGTTGTCTATACCGATGATTTTACCTTTTCTATTACCTACAAAACCGATGGACGTGATAGTGTCTGTAAACGCTATTGTGTATTTCTTGCTCTTCACTATTGTTTTCCCATCAGAGTTTTTGTAACAGATGTGTTTCTCATTATCGCATTTATAAATAGATTGTGCGTCTACTCTCTGAAAGTGTATCAGAAATAGAAGAATGAGGGTTGTAAAAAGAGCGATTGAGAGAATAGGTGATATTATCTTTTTCATTTTGTCTAAAATTATTAGTAAATCATATATTAAACCCAGATGGTTTAATGGAATAACGTTATTTTAGAACTTTTCGTATAAACCACGATTGATTTTCACGCATTAAAGATTAGCCTTTTAATATAAAAGCATATAATTCCTAAGGAATTAAGAATTAGCATTGTCTTTTCCCCACCTCCCATTCGCTCATATCTTTGCATAGGATAATCAAAAAAGTTGTATCAGTCTAATAATCAGCATAGTTGTTTCGACTGTTTTATTTATGGTAACGATTTAGCGAAAGTCAGACTACTTCTGCCTGCTTTACTTTGCATAATGGTTCAAACAACTCTTGCGGTTGCAAAGATATGGTATTTATTTGATAACGCCAAATATTTTAGTAGCCATGTTCGCTACAACCATAAAATATCTTGTATATCAGAAGAAATAGAGAATGTTCAAAAGTGGACATTCTCTATTGCTATTTCTATTTCACCAAAGTCAATCATCGCATTAAAAAGACTTACCTTGTTGGCATTTCGCAAATCTTCCAATGTAATATCTGCTTCTTGTATCATTCCCTTGTCCAATAGTGCGGCTCTTTTTGTGCCTGGCAATAAGGGATGTCTGGGAGTCACCCAATGTTTGCCGTCAAATATGGCAAGGTTCGTGAATGAGGTATCCGTTAAAAGTCCATGTTTGACGATGATGATGTCGTCACGGTTCCCTTTCTGTGCGACCAAGGCATTGAGGCGACTGCGGTCGGTACTTTTGTAGCCATACGTTATCGTGTCGTCTGCGACCACTTGAAGGGAGTTTATGTTTCGAATAAAATACGGAGCATATTCTACTGCTTCAACACCTTGTTCGCCATACACCACTCTCGCCTTGTAAAAATCCATGCTTTCCGTTGGATTTATCAGTTTTTCCAATGAAGGCATAGACGCATTGCATAATGAAGGAAAGAACTTACAGATCGTTCTTTCCATTCTTTCCTGATGGTATGCAAGAGCTTGTGTCTTTCCATTCACAATTTTTATTGTCTCTACGAATTGCTGTGCCATATTAAAATCTATTCTATTCAAAAGGAAGATACACTTTTTGTAACACTTCCTCGTATTCTTTACTGCAATCACTCTTCGAAGTAATGCCTCCTCCTGCCTTGAAATACGTTCCCAGACCGTCATTTTCAAGAAAGCGTATCATTACAGCCGAGTTGAGTTCACCATTATTATATATACCCATGACTCCTGTATAGAATCCACGGTCATAGCCTTCCGCCTCATGGATTATTTCCATAGTCTTGTCCTTTGGCGCACCTGTTATAGAACCCGCGGGCAACATTGCATCCAATATGTTTCCGATGTGCTTTTGATAACCAGTTGGCAACTTGCCACTTATTTCGGAACTGGTCTGGAGAATATTCCCCTTATTGGTATGGAGCACATCAATATAACGGTATTTATCCACCCTTACATGCTCCGCCACACGGCTAAGGTCATTTCGAATCAGATCCACAATGGTAGCATGTTCGGCAGCTTCTTTTTTGTCGCTCATCAACACTTGCTCTGCTTCGGGTAAGGACGCGTCAATGGTTCCTTTCATCGGATAAGAAAATATCATTCCGTTCTTTATCCTCACGAATGTTTCCGGCGAGAAACACACGAACTGTCTATTGCTATTATTGTCTTTTAGTAGAATCTTATACTTGCCTTTAGCACGTAGGAAGATGTCCTCCAACGTAAGGTTGCAGTCCACAGCCACCTTACAAGTAAGGTTGGCAAGATAACAGTTTCCACGCAGGATGTTGCTTTTGACAGTTTCAAAACTTTTCGTGTAATCTTCAAAATTTGGCTCAAACACTTTCCACGTCGGATGTTTGGTAACCGAAGAGAGTGACTGTCGTTTTACATTGGTTATACCCTCAAAGTCATAAAGGCATTCACCGATAGCTATTTCAGACAGCTTCCGTATGTATGCTTCCGAACCTGCATAGTTGACGACAAAAAGGAAAGGCTCCTTTTCGTTAGCCAAATGATTGATACAGTCTATAATATTTTGTTTCATTGTCTTATATTTTAATGTTACTGAAACATCTGTCCAGTATCTTATATCTTTGTTGAGCATTCTTGTTTGTTGGCATACTTATGCGATTTTATTATATAATATTGCAAAGATAGCTATTTCTTCGCAATATCATTCTTTTTTTGTGATAAAAAAAAGTAAAAATGGAGAGATGTTGTTTGAAGTTGCTTTTTTCATCAATCTTCATGGTTACTTCCTTAGAAGAGATAGGGATTGTAGGTCATCATCTTTACTGCAAATGTATGACTAATATTTCACGATGCTTCTCTGTTTTTTGAACTGTTACAAAAAATGCTATTGCCTCATTTTTCTCCATACTACAAAAAAAGCATGGCGCAAATCACTGCGCCATGCCCCAATAAAAGAAAGCCTTATAGTCAAAATAGAAATTAGCGATTCTAATTCTTGTTCTGGTACTAATCTTTTTCTAGTACTTTGCATTCTGAGGGTCGAAGTTGGTCCAACCGCTCATCCAGTTGTTGCTGCCATCGAAGGCTCCGATGTAGGTTACGGTGTCGAAACCTGTCCAGCCAGCGAAACTTGCGGCACCAAGCAATGGGCTTCCTGCGATAGGAGTATAGCCATCTGCACCAACCAATGAAGTCCATGAATCAAAATACTTGTTGCTCTGCTCTGAGAAGAAGAAGGTGTTGCTGTATGACTTCTGATTCTTGTCGATATCCTTCTTGTTCGCTGCATCGTAGAGATAATCCTCATACTTCTTGTTGGCATCAGTACCAACGGCATCCATACCAGCGAAATATACATTCTGAAGCTTGAACTTGCCATCCTTGGCATCCTTCACGGTTTCACCCTTCTCCCCATCAACAATCAAACCGATAGGCCAGCCTAAGGCTACAGAGTTGATGCAGTTGAGGTTAGAAGAACGACGAATCTGCATGGCTGACTGGAACTTGCCGAGAGCTGACCCGTTGTTTGGATTGTATGCTCCGGCAGTGATATAATCTGTGGTGTTCTGGAACTTGTCATCCAATACCTTAGGACCTACGAAGGTGATGTTAGAGAAGGTAGCCTTGGTACGAGGGTCCACGGTAGCACCATCAGCGCAGTTGTCGCTCTCGAAACCGTTGCTCTGAGAGGTATCGGCTATCTTGCTGTCGCGCAGAGAAAGACCATACTGCACCTTTCCTGAGAAACCGTTATCGGTATCGAAATCATCATCCCAGCCCTTGTAGGCTACGAGATACTTGCAGTTTACTGTACCGCCAAACCACTCGAAGGAATCATCATTGGAATAAGATACCTGAACGTGGTCAATCTCTGTGCCTGAACCCACAGAACCTAAGGTTAAACCATTAATCTCCTTATCCTTCTGGAATGGATAACCGGCAAACTCAATGCGTACATAACTCAAGGCTCCTGAATTGTCAGCATCATCTGCGCCACCATGCTTGGTACGAGGACCACCCTCTATCTGCTGCTCATGCTGGTTGTTCTTAGCCTTGCCGCAGAGGATGATGCCACCCCAGTCGCCAGGCTTTCTGCTGCCGGCAGCCTCTTCAGATGTAAAGACGATAGGCTCTGTGGCTGTACCTTTGGCGATGAGCTTGCCGCCACGCTCAGCGATGAGTGCCGCCTTGGTCTGCTTGTCGCCCTTGATGATAGTTCCCGGTTCGATGGTAAGCTCAGCACCATCTGCAATATATACCCATCCCTTGAGGAGATAAGTGCCTTTCTTCAAAGTCTGCTTGCCTGTGAAGACGAATTCCTGGTCGCCGTTGCCAATCTGTGTTCCGTTGGCGTTTTCCTTGTCATCTGTTCCGAAGAGGATGTGGTCGCAAGCCTTCAAGCCACCATTGGTTGTCCACTTGTAAACTACTTCTGATCCAGGATTTGGAGAAGGAGTTGGATCGTCATTGTCACTGCTGCAGCTGCTCAACATGGCAGATGCTGCGAGGATGCCCACGCATCCTAAAAAATACATCTTGTTCATCATTGTTTTCTGTTTTATTAAACAAATATCTAATATTATCTTTCTTGAAATTCTACGGATAGTCTCTAAAATTTATAGATTGCCTGCAAACCGATGTTTCTGCCCGGCTTGTAGCATCTTGCTATTTCTTCTACTTCCTTCTTGCTTCCGTCGCTATACGTTACATCGGCAAACTGCTTGTAATATATCTTTTCTGCAAGAAGATCCCTTACGTTGAGCTTCAGCTCCAGATGGTTGCCGAATTTCTTAGCCAGCGAGAAGTCGATGGTATTGCGAGGCATCTCGTAGCTGTGAGGCACTCGGGAGTTGGAGTCATCGCCCGTGCTTCCCTCGCTTCTGCCCACACCGATGATTCGCTTGCCTATGCGGTTGTATAGCAGGGCGATATCCATCTTTAATGGCTCGTTCTTATAGAAGATGCCGGTGTTGATAAGGTATGGCGACTGACCCTGCATCGGTCTGTCTTCCTCTTTCGAACCCTTTTCAAACTGCACCTTGCTCTTGATGAGAGCACCGTTAAACGACCAACTGAAATCCTTCAATCCTATGAATCCGAGATTCTTTCTGATATCCAGCTCCACACCATAGTTGTTGGCACTCTTCGCATTCTTGTAAGAGTAAATCAAGTCAGTGCCACCTGCCACCGTATAGGTCCACTCGATAGGAGAATCGAAGTGCTTGTAGAAGACTGCCAGCGAAATGAGCTCTCCACGGGATGGATACCACTCATATCGCAGGTCGAGGTTATCGACATAACAGTTCTTCAACTCAGTGTTTCCCTGCACATTGCTGGCAAGGTCGAAGTCGTAATACACCGACGACGATACTTCACGGAATTCTGGGCGGTTAATACTGCGGCCATACGAGAGGCGTACCTGGTGCTGGTCGCTGATTTTATATGTTGTGTTGAGAGATGGGAATACATCATCGGTCTTGTAATGACGGCTCGATTCACTCTTCTCGTAGTCACGGGAATTGGAGATGAGTTCCATATCATTATGCTCGAAGCGGACACCGGCGTGGATGCCGAGTTTGCCAAAGGGGAGAGACATCGCCAGGTATCCTGCGCCTAAGGTGTTGTGTCCGCGGTAGTTATTGCGCATCTGCTTTTCCTCCAGAAGATACAGCTTGTCGTAACCCATGTTTGCCTCGCTGGAGAGCAGGGTTGGGATGTCGCTGTGGCGGAAGTCGGATGGCAGGTTGTTATCTGAAACATTCCAGTTGTAGATGAAGTTGCGGGTCTGGTATTCTCGGCTGCGATACTCCCCGTAGGCACCCACTTGCAAGTCTGGCTCAAAGTTGCCAAACTTGAAGTGGTGCTTGTCATTTACACCAAGAGAGAGAATGTGTTCGTCGAGTTGAGTCCACTCGCGGGATATGTCGTTGCCGGTGCTCAGGGCGTAAACGCCCGATTCCAGAGCATCGTCGATGAGGTATCTACGACGGTCAGGCAAATGGCGGTTGGCATACGCATACCCGATACTCCAGTCAAGGGCATCGCTAGTGAAGGTGTGCTTACCGGTAAGCTGACCGTTATATGTAGTTCTACTGCGGTAGTAATACTCTGCGCTTCTCTCCAGGTTCGACTGGGCGCTCACGCCATCACGCCAGGTATATCGGCTGGTAGCCAACTGGTTGAAGATGTTCTTGAGCTGATACTTGTGATTGCCGTCCTTGGAAAGGAAGGTGAAGTTGAGCATTGCTCCGAGTCTCACGTTATTATTATACTGATCGTCAATAGAGTGACGAAGATAGTTTGGCTTGTCGTTTGCCGCATCATAGATTCCATAGAGATTGTTCTCCATATTCTCGTAGGTGCGGTATTCGTTGGTATAGTTCAGGGCGGCGAGCATGCCGAGTGTTCTTCCGCCGAGCATCCAGCGCTGGTTCAGGCTGGCTGCCAGTTTCAAGTCGCCCAAAGGCTTCTTGTTCTTGATGAGCCAATCATTATTGAATCCGTTGCCCAGGATCGAAGTAGCATAATCGCCCACCGGTTTTCCGTTGGCATCGAGCTGTGGATTCAAGTCAGCATGGATGCCCCCATTCAGGTTTCTCAAGCCATTATCGAACCCAAGGAAATCGGTTCCGGAACCTTTTGAGTAAGAAAAGTCCTTGAAGGCAGAAGATGTATTCCAGTTTCCGCCCACGGCGATGTTGAAACTGTTTTCTGCCGGAATCTCCTTGGTGTTGACGATGATGAAACCGCCTGAGTAATCAGCGGGATATTCAGCCGTTGGCGACTTCACGATGGTAAGGTTGTCAATCTGCGAACTTGGGATGATGTCGAAGGAGAATGCCCTGGAATCAGCCTCAGAACTAGGCACTGCTCCTCCGTTCACCCACACATTGTTGTAGCGCTGTGACAATCCGCGAACCATCACAAATTTATCGTCGATGAGGCTCACGCCTGGCACTCGGCGTATCACCTCACCCGCATTCGTATCCTGAGTTCTGGATATTTCCTGTGCCGAAACATTACTCACGATGACGGGACTGCTTTTGGCCACCTGTATCATTGCCGCATCCGTATTACGCCTTTCCACTGCTGTAACGGTCACCTCTTTCAGCTGCTGTTCATCAGGTTGCAGCGCGATCACCTGGTCTGCGTCCTTCGCCTGAACCCCGTCAATTTTTTGAGTCTTATATCCTACATAATTTATATATAGTGTATATTTCTTGTCTTTATCCAATCCATCAATCTGGAAGTTTCCGTCGATGTTGGTGATAGCCTTCACGTTGGTTCCATCTACAGTGACGACTGCACCGATGAGTGTCTCTTTCGATTTCTGATCGATAACCACACCCTTAATCTGTTGCGCCCACGTTGGCATGCTAGCCGCCGAGAGCAATCCTAATACAATAATTCCCCTTTTAGCATTCATAACCTATATCGTTTGATTACGGTTGCAAAGGTACGGCAATATTATTACATTGCGATTGCGATGAGATTGAAAGGCATTGACGAAGCTGCGACAATGGTGTTACGGTTGCAATAACTAAAGATATTTAAATATTTAACCCGATATTTGGAGATAAATAAAGGAGTCCACTTTAAAAAGTAGTTTTTGGTTCTTTTTCCTACAAAATACCATTTGATTATCAGGTGGTTACGTACATATAAAGATATACTATTTATGAGAGAACACCAAAAAACCGTAGCCACATTGACTACATTTGAAGAATTTCATGACTTTTACCATTATTCTTTAATACGATAACATTAAGCTACAAATACATAATAATGGTTGCTGACCTGTGATGTAATAATGGAAACACACAAATATTTTACATCCTCAAAAACTCCGTGAATCGTTATATTCTCGGGCAGGTGCAGCTGTGATAGAGATTTACTCGACGTGTTTCGATTTTTACCGTTAAAAATACCCGAGTCATAACAAAATCTTTTATTAATTGAATATCAGTGGGTTAAGTACTTTAAAAAGCGTAACTGCTAACGATTTAGAAACGAGCTATATTCTATTTCTTTCACAACCTTGTAATATACAAAGAACGCTTTGATTACAGGTACAAAGATAAATTGAAATTCTGAAATACAATTATTTTTGCTCATTTTTTCACTTTCTTTAATGGATATCCTTAGCAAGTCTTTTATTACTTTACCTACTTCAAGGTATTGCAAATATATACCGATTTTCGTACCTTTGCAGCCGATTTTGAATATTCAAACTAAGATGAGGCTACGATATGCTTATGTGTCTGTGCTTTTGCTCATGTCCTTCTCAACAATAGCAAATGTATGGGCATCGTCTTCCCTTTCTCCTGACGGAAGGGCTTTCTCTTATGCTGTGTCGAGTGATACAGTAAGGGAGAGTCGTGCCTTGTCAGAGGGCGATGGCGACTCTGTGGAAACGCAAAAAGAAGATACCATCTTTAAGACGCTCAACCTCGGCGAAGTGGTGGTTACTGCTGCCATGAAGGAGGTGGAGATGAAGGGCGATACCACGGTTATCAATGCCAATGCTTTCCAGACTCCAGAAGGAGCATATCTCGAAGAACTCTTGAAGCGAGTGCCTGGATTGGAATACGAAAAGCAGAACAAGACGATGACCTACAACGGTCTTCCCATCCATGAAATCAATGTCAATGGCGAGAGTTTCTTTGGCGGCAACAGCACCCTTGCCCTCGAAAACCTGCCAGCCAAGTTGGTGAGCAAAATCAAGGTGTATGACAAGCGGAGCGAACTGGAGAAAATCACCAAGGTGCGCAAGGGCGGCGAAAACTATGTGCTCGACTTGCAGACCAAGCGAGAGTTCAACGGCACGCTGATTACTTCGGCTGGCATAGGCAGGGGCAACAACGAAAAGAAGGAAGCCGAGTTAATATCCAACCTCTTCCGCCAGACTGGCGATAACATCTCCGTGATAGCTCGAAGTGGCAACCGATACATGACTTCTCGCTATCCCGACAACCGACAGGACAACGTGGCGATGAACTTTGCCAAGAAGTTCTCCAAGCGATTCACCCTCTATGGCAACATGATGTACAACCATTATGCCAGTGGCAACGAGAGCACCCTATATAGCGAGCAATATCTCACCACAGGCAACCGTTACCAGAACTCGGCATCCACCAGCACCAATCGCAACACGATGGGCAATGGTTCGTTGGGCATGAGGTGGAGCTTGGATGACAAGACCTATTTTAATATAGGTGGAAACTTCAGCAAGTCGAAGAGCGACAACACCAGCGACAGCCAGCAATCCACCTCTTCAGAAGGCGATGAGCGTATCAACAGCATCACGAGAAACTCGGATTCGAAGAGCGACAGCCATTCGTTCTCCGTCAATGCCGACATCACCCGAGTGTTCAACGACAAGGGTACGAGCATCAGCCTCACGGGTAGTTACTCCGACAGCAAGAGTACCAACGAGTCACATTCCCTTTCCGAGACCACTTACTATCAGTTGGAGAGCAGTCTGGGTGGCGATTCCGTGCTTTATCGCAACCAACACCAGCACTCCCCCTCCACCAATCGTGCCTATTCCGTAGGCATCAACTTGACGCAACCATTGGCTGAGAACTTGCACCTGCAACTCGGTTATCGCTATTCTGCCAACCGACAGGTGAGCGACAGGATTACTTACGAGAGCGAAGTATATCAAGACAGTTTGAGCAACTATACCCAGAGTCGGACTTATTCCCACGAACTCAGCCTTTATTTCAATTATAATGGCAAGCGATGGCAGGTGAATACGGGTGTGCAGATGCATCCAGAGCGGAGAAGTCTTGACCAGAAGACTGGGCTGCTCTATGCCGATACGGTGAGGACGAGCGTGAATTGGAACCCACAGTTGAATGTGTCATGGCATCAAGGCAAGACTCGCTTCGAACTGAATTATGATGGCAGCAGCCGACAGCCAGACCTTGGCAGTTTGGTTTCGCTGACCGACAATAGCGACCCATTGCACGTTACTCATGGCAATCCTTCGCTCAAAGCGGCTTATAGCCAGAACTTTCGGTTGATGGGAAGGAACACTCGCCTCGGGCTTTCGGGCGATGTACACTTTAGCAACACCTATAACAGTCAGACGCAAGCCGTCTTTTACAACCTTGCCACAGGTGGCACAGAGACTTACCCCGTAAATGTGAATGGCAACTGGAACATGCGTGCCAGTCTTCGCTATCAGAAGCGATGGAAGAAGCGGTTCAATCTCTCTGCTCGCACAGGAGCCAGCTTTGCCCAAAGTGTAGCTCTTGTGAATGAGGGAAAGAGCGAGGAGCCAGACCGCAGCGTCACCCACAATACGTCGTATAATGCCAACCTTCGCTTGGGTTATCAGCCGAAATGGGGAGGCTTCGACTTGCAGGGCGATTGGCGTTACCGCCATGCCACCAACCAGCTTCGTAGTACGTCCAACTATACCCGAAGTTACAACTTTTCGCTGAATACCTATGCAGAGCTTCCTCTTGGTTTCCTGGTCAAGAGCGATGCTGCATACTCTTTCCGTAACGGCACCAACATCAAAAAAGGCGAAGATGACCAAGTGGTTTGGAACTTGGGGGCATCTTGGCGATTCCTCCGAAAGAAGCAAGCCGAGCTGTCTTTCTATTGGTCGGACATTCTCAGCGACAAGAAAAACTATTACCGCAATGTTACGGCGACAGGATTGACGGAAAGCCGTACCTCACAAATTGGCAGCTACTTCATCATCAGTTTTAAGTATCGGCTGAATAAGCAACTGTGAAAAACATATTGAAAATCTTAGCTTAGATATGTTATGATTTCTCAACAAGACAGATGAGAAATCCTATAAATCATAACAAATTACTATTGCAAATTTCATTATTTTTAGGTATTGCACATTATTTAATAAATATGTACCTTTGCAGCCACAAATTAAGGGTAATATTTTATATTAATTATAAACATTTAAAAGAATAATAAAACAATGAAGATTTTTAAGAATTTCATCGGTCTCGCTACCCTGGCACTCTGCCTCGGTTTCGCTTCTTGCAGCAGTGACGACGATGCACCTTCTTATAGCAATGTGGCTGTAAGCAACTCAGAGTTGATGACTATCCTCAAAGCTAAGGGGTACCAGTTTGATGAAAATGGCAAAATGCTCCTTGACGACAAAGCCAACAGCACTACATCTCTCGACCTTTCAGGCACAAAGGTTGATACCGCCGCCCTGAAAGAACTTTCCGTTTTTCCTAATTTGAAGGAGTTGAACCTTAGCAACAATGGCTATGGTCCAGTTTTCCATATCGCTTCACTTCCTTCACAGATTACAGGTCTTGACTTGCAAGGCAATGACATCTATGACTTCGACGGCTTGGTAATAGCCAAGGTTGAGAATGACGAGGTGAAAGCTACTATCCTTCATGAGTTTACAAAACTTTATCTCCCTGCTTCCTGCAAGTATAATGTAGAGGACTTGATGCCTTTCTATACCCAGAATGAGGCAGAGAACAAGACTGTTGACATGCAAATGGTAAATGATAAGGGTTCTTTGGAGAAGTATAATACTTTGAGAGAGATTCCAGATACTTACTTTGCTGCTTATTTGAAGAATTTGTTTGCAAGCATCTTTGTGGATGATACACATATTGATATTAGCAAGCCATTGGGTATTCTGGAAAAAGGAACAAACATAAATCTTTGGGCACCCCTTCAATATGAAGATATTGATAAAATTCAAAGTATTAGAGGTGTTGAATACTTTGTAAACAATCCTTTTTATGAAGACTTCTTTGTTTCTATTGGTTATGGAAAAACAAACTTTGATGTTAAAGGCTTGATGCCAAGAAATAACATTTCACAATTGAGTCTTATAAATACAGCCATAGATTATTTGGATTTATCTCAATCTGCAAAAATGTCAAATTTACAACTTTCAAATAACGACTTAGAGACGTTGGATTTGTCTAATACGTTGATTGCGAACCAAAAACTCGACAATTTTACAACCGTAGGAAACATATTCGTATGTTATAGTTGCAAAAATCTTAAAGAGATAAAGTTTCACAAAGATGGTGATGGTATTGTTTCAAAATTACAACTTTGTGATTTGCCAAGCTTGAAAAGAGTGGATTTAAGTAGTATCCATGCTTTTGCTTCACTTTACGTATTTTTGGATAATGCAGAAGATGTTATTTATCCAAATTTTGAGAAGATATATCGAAATGGAGAGTTGGTAGATTTTTCATCAGGTAGAACTGCAATATTTGGTATTTCAGAAAATGTTTATAACTTGAACTCTACCAAAGAATTTATACAAAAGTATTCGAGTAATCTTAGAAACAGTTCACCAACTGGTTTCAAAGGCTATAAATGGTAATAATTAATTAATTTTTAAAATTTCATTAACATGAAGAAAATTCTTTTTCTGACATTTATGTTGCTTGGTATGGTAACAATGTCAACAGTGAACGCAGCTACCAATGCTATTACAGCAACACAAGCTGCAACAACCTACTACAATGGTACACTTACCACAAAGATGGCATCTGGTAAAGTTCGCACCACTACAAATTTCCAGAACTCTTACATCACAAGTGATGGTACTTTTGGTATTGATGAATTCCGCATCGGTTCTATGCCTGGCACAATCACGGTTTCTGCTCCAAACTTTATTGCAGATGGAGAAACTAGAACATATTCTGATGCTGTAGCTCTTTCATTGTTTGGTGGCGAGGCTAATTACTATGATGCTAAGATTTCTGCAACTCTTGTAGATGGCAAGTTGGTTTACCATATCGAAACTACAGCAAAGTATCTTGGTATTTCATTTACAGCTGTTGTTGACTTTACGGGTTCAGCTATGTAAAATGTTGGGAGTACGGCTATTTTCATAGCCGTCTCCTTTTTGCTCTTATAATTTATGAAATTCATTAAATATTCACTTTATCTGATATTGGCTTTTATCACTTTCTTTTATTCTTCGTGTTCTTCTGACCAGGAAATAACTCAAGGTGATGCTGATGAAGAATTAGTAGAAAGTTCAAAAAGTTTCCTTAATGGTGAAATAGTTCTTAGTACAAAAGCTACATTAAGTGGCGTTGACAAGACTCTTTTACCTGAGGGATGCCCTACCAAATTCAATTTTAAATGGAGCGATAAGGATTCTCAGAAATTTACAATCTCTTTATTAGATTTTACAGTAGGTAATATGGGAATGATTATCAACTATAAGTGTGAGGTAACATGTATGGTGCTAAACTCTTGGGAACAAAAAGAGTATAAAGGAGATGGTTGGATAAAATTTAAGGGAGAGAATGGTTCTTGCTGGGGAACAGAACAAGATGGTTCTGCCTTTGATGGAGATGGAACAAATGGCTCTGTTGTGAAAGGTAGCTTTATTCAAGGTTATTACAATGCCAAAACTCACCAAATTCAGTTTATTGTAAATTATAACATGATGAATGTACGTTCAGAATGTTTCCTTCAAACAATAGACAAGTCTCGTCTTGCAACATTTGACGAAGACAAAGCTAAATATGAGGAAGATTTGAAAGCGTATAAGAAGGAACATGGTATCAAATAAGAAGCCATTGCGTATATAAAAGGAAAGAGGAATATGCCCAGACATGTCTCTCTTTCTTTTTGCAAGTAAAAAATGAAGGGAAGAGAAACAAGCCATAGCGAGGCTGAAATCGTGTAAGGATTTGGAAAAAATAGAATGACAATATAAATGAAGACAATTAGAAATGTAATGCTTATCGGCTTGCTGCTGATACTCGCCCTCCCTGTCGCAGCGCAGCGAAAGGTGAAGTTCGGTATCTTCGACAAAGCCACTGAGCAGCCAATCATCTGTGCAGTCATCACCTACGCCGACAACGAGAAATTGAAATCGCCACAGCGTATTGTTACCAACATGGATGGTGAGGCTACCATCTCGGTGCCTCAGAGTGACAAGTGTTATTACCAGGTGGTATCCGTGGGCTATAACCCTCTGAGGGGAACCATCGGAAGCGTCAGCTCCCTCAAGCTCTTCATGACAGAAGACGTGATGAAGGTGAACGAGGTGGTGGTTACTGGTTCCCGTACTGCCCGACCAATCAAGCTCTCGCCAGTGAGCACGCAGGTGATCGGCGGTAAGGAACTGGTAGATGCAGGCTATGCCGACCTGACCAAGGCCCTGCAGCAGGAGACCCCGGGTATGAATATCCAGAAGGTGGGTTTCGGCAACGAAATCTCCATGCAGGGCTTGGATGCCCGCCACGTGCTCTTCCTGCAGGATGGCGAGCGATTGACGGGCGACATGGCGGGTAACCTCGACTATGAGCGTTTCAACCTCCATGCCATCGACCGCATCGAAATCGTGAAGGGTGCCAGCAGTACCCTCTATGGAAGCCGTGCGTCGGGTGCCGTCATTAACCTCATCACCAAGAAAACCACCAAACCTATCGATATTCAGGCTGGTGTACGCTGGGGACAGATGAACGAAACCAACTACAAGAATCCTTCCCAAAAGGATTTCCTGTATATGTTTGAGAAGAATGCCGACCGCCCGAACCTGCAGAGCTGGGTATCGGCAGGATTCAATGCAGGCAAGGTAACTTCGCAGACGGATGTGTGGTATTCTTCGAGCGATGCCTTCTACATGTACCAGGCGGAGAACGACAAGAAGGTCTATACCCAAGAGGCGAATCCTTGGCTCGACCACGACGTGACCATAACCAGCGTGGCTTCCCGTCCGCCAATGAGCATCGAGGGTACAGAGCATATCTCGGTATCGCAGAAGGTATTCTACGACCCTTTCAAGAATCTGGAGATTCTTGCCTACGGTAGTGCGTTCTATATGAATACCTACGACCTCATTCAGGATATGACCTTCAGTCAGGCGCGTGACTGGACGGCTGGAACCAAGATTAAGTACTCCTTCAAGGATTGGTTCAAGATTACCGCCTCCCTTCATGGCGACTTCTACGACCGCTTCAAGCGACACGAGCGTATCGACGAGCGTACCAAAGTGTATAAGAGCCGTATCTTCCAGCCTCGCCTCTCCATCACCTCGCAGAAGTTTGAGGGCCACGACCTCATCCTCGGCATCGAGCACTTGAGCGATGACCTGACGAGCGACCGATTCAACGGCGATGCCTCCCACATCATGCGCACCCGTTCATTAAAAGAGACGGAGGCTTTCCTGCAGGACGAGTGGACGATGAACGACCACTGGATGGTTTCGGCAGGTGTGAGAACCAACTTCAGCCGTGCCTTCGGACTGATGGCGATGCCTAAGATTGCCTTCAAGTGGAGTCCTTCGGATAACTGGGCATGGAGAGCCAACTACTCGATGGGCTACCGTTCGCCAAGCATCAAGGAGCTGTTCTTCAACTGGGACCACCTCGGCATGTTCATGATTAAGGGTAACGAGGACCTGAAGCCTGAGAAGAACAACTACGTGAGCCTGGGCACAGAGTACTCGAACGACAACTTCTTCATCTCGGGCAATGTGTATGGCAACTTCTTCCGCAAGAAGATAGAGGGCGTATGGCGCATCTACGACATGCAGTACAATTTCGAATATACTAATCTGTCGAAGCAGAACCTCATCGGACTGGAGGCCATCATGCGCTGGCACTTCCTCAACCACTTCACGATGAATGCCACCTACAGCTACGTGAACGTGAGCAAGACGGATGGCATCCAGGTGAACACCACTTCGCCTCATGCTGCTACGGCGAGCCTCGACTATAAGTACAACAAGAAGAACTACCGACTGGGCGCCACCTTCTCGGCAAGCTACATGGGTGAGAAGAAGTTTGATGTGCAGGACCGACTCTCTGTAAACGGCGAGAGCCACGATGCCTACTTCCGCTGCCAGTTGCCACAGTATGTATTGTGCAACCTGTCGGTGATTCAGACCTTCTATAATAAGGTGAAGGTAACGGTGGGTGTGGATAACATCTTTAATTACGTGCCAAAGACCTTAGGTTCGGGCATCACCATGTTTAATGTGCCAGCCACGGCAGGAGCCAAGGCGCATGTGCAGGTGGAAGTGTTGGTAGATGAATTGGTAAAAGCATTTAGAAAGAAAAAATGATGAAGAAAGCATTACTATATATAATAGGTATGGCAGCCGCAATGACGAGCTGCGTATCTTATGAGGCTGAGGACTTCACTGGTCATACCTTGCCCCGAAAAACAGGTTATAGCACGGGTGTTACCAACGACTGGCTCTATTTTGACCTGAAGACGGGACATCGCTATAATGTGCTGAATCCTAACCAGAGTGTCATCGCCTTTATTGATGGCAAGCCGATAGAGGAATATTTCCATTATAACGGCACTACTAAATTGGTAAAGTATTGGAGCGAAGGTGTGCAGAAGAACATCTTCGAGGATGCAGAGCGTGATGCAAACGGCGATACCATCTTTACCAAGAATCAAGCCACTGGCAAGTTAACCTATAAGACGGTGAAGCGCCAGGCAAGCAGCATTATGGTGATGGAGAACATGGAGGATGATCCAAAGACCATGGCTTATCCTGCCACGGAATGGGACCTTGCCTTTGATGGTTACCAGCTTCGCACCAACAGTGGAACGAGCGGCATAGGCAAGGGCGGTGCTGCCGACCTGGGCTATGGCGAATATAACAAGTGGACGAGCAAGGCGCAGGTGGATGCTTATCTGGCTGAACACAACATGACTTTCGCCGTGGATGATTCTGCAAGTGTCTATGTCACCATGTCGCAGAACGACTGGAACAAGTATTGCATCGCCAACAAACTGGATATGAACAAGAACCCTTGGTTCGACCCGAACAACGGACCAGCCAAGCAGTTGGTAAGCGGCAATCCGGTGCTCGAAAAGGCAATTACCTTCTCGGGTCCACCTCCAGTATATACTCCTTCTTTCCATACCTACGTAATCCGTTCGTGGGATGGCGAGAGATATTACAAGCTCCAGATCATCTCCTGGTATGATGCCAATGTGCAGATAGGTGATGAAGGAGGAAGAATCAGTTATTACTTAGATGAATTAAAGTAAATATTAAACATTATGAAACAATTGAATTGGTGGAAATCCATCGCTTCGTTCCTCGTGGTACTCTTTACCATGCCGTTGGGACATGCGCTGATGATGATAATGGATAAGACGATGACTCCTGAAGCTGTGCATTACTCAGCCTTCTTCATGGGGTTGGCAGGTCTTATCATGGTAGTAATCGGTGTCTTCGTAAAGGGAGACACCAAACAAACTCTTTGGGGACTTTTCGGAGGTCTGCTCTTCTGGACCGGGTGGATAGAATTCCTGTTCCAGTACTATGCTACCCGCTGGGGTACACAGCCGGAGATGGAGAATGGTGAAGTTGTGACTCGCCCTGAATACCTCATCCTCCCTGCCACCTTCGGCATGTGGATGATGATGATGGTGCTCTACATCTTCTCAACCAAAAACGGATGTAACTTCATCAACTGGTGGCAGCGTGTTCTCTTCCGTTCACGCAAGAACGAGATTGCCGCCCGTCCGATGACACATCATACAAGTATCGTTACTTTCATGGAACTGAACATGATTTTGTGGACAAGCTATCTCCTGTTGATGTTCTGCTACGACAAGAACTTCCTCGGCGACCATCATCCTGTAACTTCGGTTGTTGCCGCAGCTTGTCTGATAGGTAGTTTCTTCATCTTCCGAAAGCAGTTGCGTTTGAGCATATGGGGAGCCAATATCCGTATGGCTATTGCAACGGTTGTCGTGTTTTGGGTACCTGTGGAAGTGCTTGGTCGCCTTGACTTTTTCAAGGAGATTTGGATTGAGCCGGAGAAGTATACTACCCAGATGATTTGCATCCTCGTGGCATTCGTGGCATTGCTCGTCTATATCATGTTTGCAGCTCACAAGAAGAAAAGCCATGAGTAACAAGAAACTATATTGGTGGAAATCCATCGTGTCGATGGGCGTGATTTTAGGAAGCATGCCCATCGTTCATTTGGTGGCACGAGTATTGAAGGACAACTACGACGGCACGCAACTGTTGGGTGCTGGCATGGCTGTGGGATTCGTGGGCTTGGTGATGGTGGTGGTCGGTGTTTTCGTCAAGGGACAGACTCGCCAGACCTTGCTCGGACTTATTGGTGGTATGTTCTATTGGACAGGTTGGGTGGATTTCCTCTTCATGTATTATGCCCATCGTTGGGGCACACATGCTGAGATTGACCCAGTGACAGGAGAAGTGTTGAGCCGCCCTGAATATCTTCTGCTCCCTGCCACCTTTGGCTTGTGGGCAATGGTGATGTTGCTCTACATCTTCTGTTCCAGAAATGCCTGCAACTTCCTCAACTGGTGGCAGACGCTTTTTTTGGGGAAGAATAAGCGACTCATCGCCGCCCGCCCGATGACACGCCACACCAGCATTGTTACCTTCATGGAAATCAACACAATGCTCTGGACTTGCTATCTCCTGCTGATGAACCTCTACGATCCTCAATTGTTTGGTCGTGAGAGTCCAGTCACCTTCGGTGTAGCCTTCGGTGCCTTGCTTTCCGCCCCATACATATTTCGCAAGCAACTCCACTTGCAATCGTGGGGAGCAAACATCAGAATGGGCACGGCAACGGTCATCGTGTTCTGGATAGCGGTAGAGGCATTTAATCGCACGGGCATCATCGGGAAGCTCATTGCACATCCGAGCGAATATCCTTGGCATTGGGTGGTAATGGTGATAGAACTTTGTTTCTTGGCAGGAAAGATTGTCAAGGATGCAAGGGCGAAGAAAGAAAAGAAATAAGATAGATAATCAGATAAGGAAATCAATGAAGAAAGGAACTTGGAGAAAACAACATAAATGGCTTGGTATCGGCTTGAGCTTCTTCATGCTGATGTTCTGCGTGTCAGGCATCCTGCTCAATCATCGTTCACTCATCAAGGATGTGAACGTGAGCAGGAAGTATCTGCCAAGTCGTTATGAGTTTCGGAATTGGAACGGTGGATTGCTACGAGGCACGCTTGACATTGGCAAGGATTTAATGGTAGATTCCATGAGGAATGTGGATTCTTGTCGCCAACTGTTGCTTTATGGCAATGTTGGCATCTGGCTTACCGACTCCAAGGCTTCCTACTTCAAGGATTTCAATGAGGGGTTGCCAGAAGGTGCAGACTATAGGCAAATCAAAAATGTCATAAGGTTTGATAATGGAAGGATATTTGCAGTCTCACCTTTCGGGCTTTATCGCTATGGAGTGCATAACAAATGGTATAAGGTGAATATGTCACTGGAGGATGAGGAGAAATTTACGGACATCGCTTCGCATGGCGACACCCTTGTAGTGCTCAGTCGTTCCTTTGTCTATACCTCGATTCCTCCTTATAAGACTTTTAAGCGCATTCAACTTCATGCGCCAAAGGATTATGACGGCAAAGTAACAGCCTTTCGTACCGTTTGGCTACTCCATAGTGGAGAACTCTTCGGAATAACAGGAAAGATTGTGGTTGATGCCATAGCCATTATTCTTGTGGTTCTCTGTATTACGGGTATCGTCTTTTGGCTGAGACCGAAGCGAAAGGCATTACTGCAAACCTCGCTTCATCTGCATGACAGAATCGGGCGATATACTATCATACTTGCGCTCTTGATTGCACTGACGGGTTGGTGTCTCCGCCCTCCTGTGATGATAGCATTAGTGTTAAGCAAGATTCCGTCTATCCCAGGCACAACACTCAGAAGCAAGAATCCTTGGAACGACAAGCTCCGCATGATTCGTTATGATGAGAGCTGCCATGATTGGCTGTTATCCTCATCGGAAGGATTCTATTCATTGAACATCAAAAATGCTACAGTGAAAGTTATTACTTCTGTTCCACCTGTCAGCGTGATGGGATTGAATGTATTACAGAAAGATGCAAATGGTAGATGGCTTTGCGGTTCATTTAGCGGCTTGTTTGTTTGGGACAGACGACAAGGAACTGCTACCGATTACTTTACGAACAAACCTGCACCGAATGAAGCAGGAGCACCATTCGGAAAGAAAGCTGTCGCAGGTATGAGCCAAGACTTTTCCACCCCTGTCGTAGCGGAATATTACGAGGGAACAAACTTTGCCCCTCAACCTTCGAGCATGAACCAACTTCCGATGTCGCTTTGGAATGTGGCATTAGAGGTGCATAGTGGCAGAATTTTCATTGGAACGATAGCCACATACATATTCATCTTTGTTATGGGCATTCTTGCGTTTTGGTGCTTATGGTCGGGCTATAAAATTAGGTTAAAAAAGAAATAACATTGCACAAAATCCAATTCTCATTAAATGCGAAAACAAAACTGATGGTGGCGAGGTAAGAGTAAATAAATATTGGAGTTTATATACGTTTTTTAATGTATTGCACCTTATCTTTGCTTATCGGAAATCATCCATAACCAAAGTAATAGAAATAGAAAATGGCAAAGAGCAAAAAAGACTTTACATTACTTCTCATTGCGCTCTTTTGCAGTTCTTTGGCTCATGCACAAAAGCAAGTTCCTGCAGAACGGAAAGATTCCATTGACAATGGAAGTAAAATTATTAAGATAGTTGGAAATCATTCCAACAAGGGTGCGGCCAACAATGCCCTTGACGTGTTGAGTGGTCAGGCTGCTGGTGTCAATGTGACATCCAACGGTCTGGATCGTATGGCTATGCTCAATAGTGTGCGAGTACGTGGTACAACCTCCATCATCGGAGGCAATGACCCTTTAGTGCTGATTGATGGTGTCACTTCTGACGTACTTACCCTATCAACCATCTATCCTGCAGACATCGAGAGTTTTCGTATATTGAAGAATGCTGCGGAGACCGCCATGTATGGTTCACGTGGAGCATCAGGTGTGATTGAAGTTAAAACGAAAAAAGGAACTGGACGTGGGGTTCAAATATCCTATGAAGGAAATGTGGGTTTTGAGCAGATGTACAAACAACTGGAGATGCTCAATGCTGCTGAATATGTTGCAACGGCAAAGGCATTGGGTATCTATTGCAACAACGGAGGTTTCAGAGAGGGAAAGTACGTATTTTTTATAAGTGATTGAGAATGAGATAAGTTTTTATCTCATAA
>OGGA01000094.1_pt1 | contig 65414 bp, 55 predicted proteins | sample 1571041 | NCBI WGS metagenome assembly OGGA01 (sample SAMEA2582057, study PRJEB24529) | metagenome | biome: Human gut stool | place: China | collected 2011 | reverse complement strand
TAAATATAATACGTTATACATGCTAAGTTTATAGCACATGTTTTGACCCCAACATTATTATAATTATATTTATATCTGAAATGGAGAAAACTTATGAATCTTATAGATATTGTGGGGCCGGTGATGGTAGGACCGTCAAGTTCACATACTGCGGGAGCCGTGAGGATAGGGCTTATTTCCAGAAGGCTCTTAGGCGAGCCTGTAGCTGAAGCCAGAATTTATATGCATGGCTCCTTTGCGGCTACAGGAAAAGGGCATGGAACAGACAGAGCGCTTGTTGCCGGACTTTTAGGTATGCAGGTTGACGATGAGAGAATACCGATGAGCTTTAAATACGCTGCAGATAGAAATATGGCATATTCTTTTCATGCCATAGAGCTGGTGGAGGCACACCCTAATTCAGTTAAGCTTGTGCTTACAGGTATTGCGGGGAAGCAGCTTGAGATAGTTGCGGCATCCGTAGGAGGAGGTCAGATTCAGATATGTGAGATTGATGGACTTACCGCCAATTTCGCCGGAAATTATCCGACGCTGGTTGTGCATAATCAGGATCAGCCGGGGCATGTTATGTGTGTGACAACACTTCTTGCACACAGGTCAATAAATATAGCTACCATGCAGCTTTTCAGAGATGCGAGAGGCGGGTATGCTGTCATGGTTGTTGAATGTGATCAGGAGATACCGGATGAGGCTATTGACTGGCTCAGACGTCAGGAGGGTATCATAAAGGTAACTTATTTGAGCAGAACAGGTATGGAGGAATGTGATGTATAGATCGTTGGCTGAGATTGTTGAGGCGGAGAAGATGTCTGGAAAGAGCTTCTGGCAGGTTGTGCTGGAGGACGATATAAAGGAGCAGGGGATTACGTTCAATGAAGGCTTTGCACAGATGAAGGATATGTACCTTGCGATGAAGCATGCGGATAAGATGTATGACGATAAACTACGTTCGGCAAGTGGAATGGTGGGAACCGATGGTGGCAGACTTGAGCAGGCAAGGCTTGCGGGAGGAAGTATATGCGGTGATTTTATAATGAAGGTTCTCGAAAAAGCCGTCAAGATGGGGGAATCTAACGCATGCATGAAGAGGATAGTAGCAGCTCCTACTGCAGGCTCCTGCGGCGTTATTCCCGCTGTGCTTATTTCTATGGAAGAGGAATATGGATACTCGGAGGATGAGATAACCAAGGGGCTTATTGCAGCGGCAGGTATCGGTGGCGTTATAGCGCAGAGGGCATTTCTTGCAGGGGCGGCAGGAGGCTGTCAGGCAGAAATCGGTTCTGCCTCAGCGATGGCTGCAGGAGCTGCGGTATGTCTTAGAGGTGGAGACGGACAGCAGATTATACAGGCTGCTGCCATGGCACTTAAGAACCTTTTAGGACTTGCATGTGACCCGGTCGGAGGTCTTGTGGAGGTTCCCTGCGTGAAGAGAAATACGATAGGTGCTGTAGGTGCGCTCACTGCGGCGGATATGGCTCTTGCCGGCGTGTACAGCAGAATTGTACCTGATGAAGTGATAGATGCAATGAGAAATATAGGCATAGCGATGCCGGCATGTATAAAGGAAACCGGAAGCGGCGGACTGGCTGTGACACCATGTGCGAGGAGCATGATGCAGGAGCTTGAAAAGAAAGAAACTGTTGCGGAGAATTGTTGAAAAGCTTGTAAGGGCAGCTGATGGGGTGGCTTCTAAGCCTGCGTGGCTCTGTGCATGAATCCGGCTGTATATTTTATAAAAGAAAATGGCTCGCAATACCTTAATCAGTATGCAGACGGATGAGATATTGCGGGCTTTTTTTCTTCTGTCATAATGTTAAGAAACAATGTAATAACTTTAACAAAAAAGTAACAATAATTAACTTTAGTGTAACAAATTTTAAAACAAATGTAACATATATTTGTAAAGTATGTGATAACATATATTTATGAAGGGCTTAGAATGAAGGAGCCTTTATTTAACATAGATAAAGGGGCAGCAGGGGTATGGTCTTTTCCAGTCTTGAATTTATTTTTCGGTTTTTACCTATTTTCTTTTTGGTTTATTTTGCAACACCGGCAAGGTACAGAAATATTGTGCTGGTGGTCGGAAGTCTTGTATTTTATGCGGTTGGGGAACCGGTGTATATATTTCTTATGATGGCATCAATTCTTTTAAATTATGTATTGGCGATAGGAATATCCGATAGCAGGGGACATGGACGTGCGGGCATGCTACTTGCTGTTGGTCTTGCGGTTGACCTTGGACTGCTTTTCTTTTTTAAGTATCTTAACTTTTTTGTTGAAAATATATGCGCTGTAACCGGCTTTAAGGCACCCACCATCGATGTAGCACTGCCGCTCGGAATAAGCTTTTACACCTTCCAGATTATGTCATATATAATAGATGTATACAGAAAAAAGTATCCTGCAGGCAGGAATCTGATAGAAGTAGCTGCATATATAAGCATGTTTCCACAGCTCATCGCCGGACCTATTGTGACCTTCGACGAGGTACAGCCGAGGTTGAGGGAGAGAAAAATAAGTCCTGCAAATATTGAAAATGGACTGCTGCTTTTTGTGGTTGGGCTTGTATATAAGGTTATGCTGGCAAATCAGATAGCGGCGTTATGGAATGATGTCATGGTGTCTGGCGTGATGGGAATTAATACGGCAACGGCATGGCTTGGCGCGTGGGGATACTCGATGCAGATATATTTTGATTTTCTTGGGTATTCGCTTATGGCAATAGGTATGGGGTATTTGCTGGGCTTTAGGTTCCCTAAGAATTTTTCCAATCCGTACTGCGCGGTATCTGTCACGGATTTCTGGCGCAGATGGCATATAACCCTTGGAAGATGGTTCCGCGAATATGTCTACATTCCGCTGGGAGGAAATAAAAAAGGACAGTTCAGACTTGTTATCAATACCTTCATTGTATGGTTTCTCACAGGTTTGTGGCATGGCGCGGCATGGAATTTTATTATATGGGGAATGTTTTTCTTCATTCTTATGATGCTTGAAAAGTTCATTTACCTGAGGTTTTTGGAAAAGCATCCGATAATAGGGCATCTGTATATGCTCATTATAATTCCGGTATCATGGGTTATATTTAATATCAGCAATCTTGGTGAGCTTAAATTGTATCTGCTCAGAATGTTCGGAAATCATGCTGTATCCGGTGTGCCGCTCGGCGGCATGGAGAAATTCGTCAGTCTTTTTGGAAAATACTGGTGGATGCTGGCAATATGCATGGTGTGTGCAACACCGCTCCCGATGAGACTTATAAGCAGGTACAAAAATAATATTTTTTTGAAGATACTTTTTGTATTTCTGTTCTGGATATGCGTATATCTGCTATCAGTACAAAAGAGCAATCCTTTTTTGTATTTCAGATTTTAAAATATCAGTAATGTACTTAAGGAGGTGCGTCTTACGGCAGCTAAATTTATTAAACAATGTTCTTTTACATGGATGCTGATTTTATCGGCTGTCATGATATATATAGTCAGCTTCGCAGGCGTTAAAAGTGGTAAGCTTAAGAATGATATTTCATGGACAAGGCCTATTTTTGTGGCACTTTTTAGCGATGATATAAATGATGGCTGCACGGAGAAAGCCAATACTCCGGTTGAAGTGGTTATAAAGGAAGGAAAGCTTGATAAAACATCGGCTTCCGGTACGACGACATCCGATGGGAAGGGTGGAACGGAGACTATTGATAAGGATGACAGCACAGAGCCGGTGACTGATGTGACGGATAAGGAGACAGAGGCAGGAAGCGGAGAGGTTGATATAGTGGACAAGAATGGTATTGACAGTGAAAGCGGCACTGACAGTGCATACTCTGGGCAGGTAGAGCTCGTCAAGGTTGATATGCGCCATGCAAGGTCGAGATATTACAATGATTTTGACACTATAGCACTCACCTCTGAGCTTGATTATATAAAGGTGGACAGTGATTATTTTTCAAATGCCTGTTTTATCGGCGATTCACGAATGGAGGGGCTGTATTTTTATGGCGATTTAAAGGAAGCGGATTTTTTGTATAAGCCGGGAGCCACAGTGTATGACATAATGAATATAAAGCTGTCCATGAACGGCGGCGGAGGCTGCCTGTTGACGGATGTACTTTCCGGGAAGCAGTATTCACATATATATATGATGGTCGGTGTGAATGAGCTTGGTGACAGGACTCCGAATGAATATGCGAAAGCTTATTCAAACGATATAGAGACTATAAGACAGCTTCAGCCGGATGCAGTCATATTCATAATAGGCATGATGCATGTGACAACACAGTATTCCAATTCAAGTGATGTGTTTAACAACGATAATATAGATGCCAGAAATACGGCAGCTGCCGCTATTGCCAACGGCAGGGATATTTTCTATCTTGATATGAATGAGTGCGTGGATGACGGTGTGGGAGGAGTTATCGGGGACTACAGCTATGATGGTGTTCATCTGAAGGCTGAATATTATAAGCTCTGGACAGAATGGATGAAAGCACACGGCATAAAAAACTTAATAAAATGAAGCGGTAAACAAAATGGTGCATTTTATTTAATAATCATAATTTTTTTATTGCGCATGATTTACTTTTATTGTATAATGCATTAACAGAGCAAAGTGCAGAAAGCTTTGTCATGAATCAGCATAGGCTGATACAACTTTCAGGAGGTATAATTTTATGTCATACGTTGATGAAGTGCTTGCAAAAGTTAAGGAGAAGAACGCATCAGAGCCGGAATTCCTTCAGGCAGTAACAGAGGTTCTTGAATCACTCAGACCTGTTATTGATGCAAATGAGGAGCTTTATAAGAAGAATGCAATTCTTGAGAGAATCACTGAGCCGGATCGTCAGATTATGTTCCGTGTACCTTGGGTTGATGACAATGGACAGGTTCAGGTCAACAGAGGCTTCCGTGTACAGTTTAACAATGCCATTGGACCATACAAGGGCGGTTTAAGACTTCATCCTTCTGTTAACTTAGGTATCATCAAGTTCCTTGGTTTTGAGCAGGTATTCAAGAACTCCCTCACAACACTTCCTATCGGCGGTGGCAAGGGTGGTTCTGACTTCAACCCTAAGGGAAAGTCTGACAGAGAGATTATGGCATTCTGCCAGAGCTTCATGACAGAGCTTTATAAGTATATCGGTGCAGATGTGGATGTACCGGCAGGTGATATCGGCACAGGCGCAAGGGAAATCGGATTTATGTTTGGTCAGTATAAGAGAATCCGTGGCTGCTACGAGGGTGTGCTCACAGGCAAGGGACTTTCCTACGGCGGTTCACTCGCACGTACACAGGCTACAGGCTATGGTCTTTTATATCTGACAAATGCACTTTTAAAGGATCACGGCATTGACATCGCAGGCAAGACCTGTGCTGTATCTGGTTCAGGTAATGTTGCAATCTACGCTATTGAGAAGGCACATCAGCTTGGTGCTAAGGTTGTTACCTGCTCAGATTCAACAGGCTGGGTTTATGATCCGGAAGGCATTGATGTGGCTCTCCTCAAGGAGGTTAAGGAGGTTAAGCGTGCACGACTTACTGAGTACGCAGCAGCACGTCCATCGGCAGAGTACCATGAGAAGAAGAACGGTGAGCATGGTGTATGGCAGTACAAGGTAGATTTGGCTCTTCCATGTGCAACACAGAATGAGCTTGACCTCGAGGACGCTAAGATGCTTGTAGCTAATGGCGTTACATCTGTAACAGAGGGTGCCAACATGCCTACTACTCTTGAGGCTACCAAGTACTTACAGGCTAACGGCGTACTGTTCGTAGGCGGTAAGGCAGCCAACGCAGGCGGTGTTGCTACATCCGCATTGGAGATGAGCCAGAACTCCGAGAGACTTTCATGGACCTTCGAGGAGGTTGATGGTAAGCTTAAGGGTATCATGGAGACAATCTATGCTAACATCAGTGATGCTGCCAAGAGATACAATGCAACAGCAGGCGGACAGACAGACTACGTTGCAGGTGCTAACATCGCAGGCTTCGAGAAGGTTGTAGATGCTATGCTTGCACAGGGTGTTTATTAAATCTCACATTACGAAAAACAGAATTGTAAATAATGCAGAAATCCGTTATACTACTATACATGTATAACGGATTTTTGTTATCGTGGGACAGGGGACTCTGGGACAGGGGTCTGACCCCTGTCCCAGAGTCCCCTGTCCCAGAGTCCCCTGTCCCAACAATATTTAACATTATGGAGAAAGACAATGAGTGAACAAATAGAATATGCTGTAAAGACATTAAGACCGATAGGAAGGAATCTGCTTATATTGTTAAAATGGCTGACGCTGGCGGTGCTTGTGGGGCTGGTTGCCGGCGGTGTGAGCACGCTGTTTGCCAAGGCGATGGGCTTTGTGACAACCTTCAGGATGGAAAATCCGTGGCTGATATTGCTTCTGCCTGTGGGCGGAATAATCATCGTGACGGCGTACAGGCTTTTGCACAATGAGAATGACAGGGGAACCAATCTTATACTTGCCGAGATACACAAGGGCGGAGATGTCCCGTCAAGGGTTGCGCCGCTTATCATATTTTCAACGGTAGTCAGCCATTTCTTCGGTGCGTCGGTGGGACGTGAGGGTGCGGCACTTCAGCTTGGAGGAAGTATCGGAAGCTTTCTTGGAAGGATAATCCGCCTTGATGAGAAGGACAGAAGGGTAATGATAATGTGCGGCATGAGTGCTGCGTTTGCGGCACTGTTCGGAACGCCGATGGCTGCAGCCATATTCGCGATAGAGGTTGTGCAGGTCGGAATCATGTACTATGTGGCACTTGTACCATGTATTTTCGCAGCACTGGTGGCGAGCAACTTCTCAGCGAGCATGGGAATAAATCCTGAGGCATTTATCATAAAAGATATTCCGGAGATAACTGTCCTTAATATGGGAAGGACTGTGCTCTTTGCCATAATATGTGCGGGTGTCAGTGTCATTTTCTGTATGATGCTTCATAATGCCGGAAAGTATTTCAGGAAGTATATAAAGAATCAATATCTGAGAATAATTGCAGGGAGTGCTCTTATAATTCTTATAACCATTCTGTTAAAAACTGATGACTACATGGGTGCAGGAATGAATGTTATTGAGCGCGCGATAGAGGGTGAGGCTGTTCCAGCAGCTTTCCTGTTAAAGATGCTGTTGACTGCGCTTGCAATCGGCTGCGGTTTTAAGGGTGGAGAGATTGTTCCGACCTTCTATGTTGGTGCTACGCTTGGATGCGTTGTCGGTCAGCTTATCGGGCTTCCTGCTTCCTGTGCGGCCGCTGTAGGAATGATAGGTATGTTCTGCTGTGTGACTAACTGCCCACTGGCTTCAATGCTCATTGCGTTTGAACTGTTCGGCTATGAGGCAGCACCGTTTTTCCTTGTGTGCAATGCGGTCGGGTATCTGATGAGTGGGTATTACGGACTGTACAGTGAACAGGTATTTATCGGGTCGAAATATAAGTTTGACAGTGAGGAGAAGAAGGTGCATTGATTGCGAAACTCAGTGCGTGGCAGACGGATGTTGTGTAATTTTGGTGCCAAAACATGCCAATTTGGTCTGTGAGCGTATAACGTATAATGTTTATGCATATCAGCTCCATTGTACGAAGCAGGATGTTCTAAGAACATCTAAGCTTCTCCCAAAGACGTGATATACATAAACATTATACGTTATACGCGGCTGAGGGTGTAGAGGCATGTTCTGGCACTAAAATTACATAACTGGTTACTGGCTGATTTGCGTTACGCAATTAACAGGCATAAACTAAGTAAAAGGGGGGAGTACACAGTATGAGAATTGTATCGTTGTCAATCAGGAACTTTAAATCAATAAAAAGCATTGAGATAAATGACATCGAGAGCGCATTTATAATTGTCGGGAAGAATAGCGTGGGAAAGACGGTTATTCTTGATGCGATAAGGGCGGCAGCGGGGCAGTATGCGATTAAGAAGGAAGATTTCAATACTGTCGGGAGCAATATTGAGATTGGGGTGAGGCTTGAGATCACACGCGCAGACCTTGCTCTCCTTAACAGGTACGGAGTGGTGAGCCACTATAAGAGGTATACGGCGTGGGAGAAGGATTTTAAGTCGAAGCTGCCTTCGTATGCGGTGGAGTCAGAGGACAGCGAAGGGGTGTTATCGTTCACATATATAGCGAATGCGGAGGGGAAAATACGCTATTTTGACGGCTTTAAGAAGGATAACAGATATATTCCGGAGGTATTTCCTACTCTTCACTTCATCTCACATGAGAGGGAGCTTACAGAGCTGCAGAGGGATATATTCCTTGGGGACAGGGAGCTTAAGCTTCTCTCAGATGGGAATTGTATGTTTGATGTCGGAAAGAAGTGTGACAATTGCTTTCAGTGCATAGGCATGATTGAGAACAAGAAGGCTTCGGAGCTAAGCATTTTTGAATCTGCGAGACTTTTCCAGTATAAGCTTACAAGGCTTGACATGCAGGACTTTCTTGAGCGGCTTAACAATAACTTCATAAAAAACGGTGGACGTGACAGGCTGATACTCAAGGTTGATGACACACTCATGCGCAATGCGATACCGCAGGTGTATGTCGAGAATGAGGCGCAGGGCTTTACCAACACGATAGCCGAGATGGGGGAAGGGCTGAAAAGCATGTATATTTTGTCATTGCTTGAAACATATGCGGAGGATGATGACAGGATACCATGTATTATTATGATTGAAGACCCGGAGAGCTATCTGCACCCACAGCTTCAGAAGAATGCGGGCGGGATTTTATACAAGCTGTCCAAGAAGAATCAGGTGATTTTTTCAACACATTCGCCTAATATGATATTTAACTTTAATTCAAGACAGATTAAACAGGTGTATATAGGTGATGAGGGCTACACACAGGTGAGAGAGAAACCGGATATTGACAGGATATTGAATGATCTTGGGTATTCGGCAAATGATCTTATGAATGTCAGCTTTGTTTTCTTTGTGGAGGGAAAGCAGGACGAGAGCAGACTGCCTTTGCTGCTCAGAAAATACTATGGCGAGACTTATGATGAGGACGGTCAGTTAAGGCGTGTTGCGATTATTGCGACTAACAGCTGCACCAATATAAAGACTTATGCCAACTTAAAGTATATAAATAAATTGTATATAAAAGATCAGTTCCTTATGATACGGGATGGTGATGCGAAGGATGCCGACGAGCTTAAACGTCAGCTATGCGGTTATTACAGGGAAAGGGGAAAGGCGGACAAGGGAAATCTTCCGCGTGTTACTGAGAAGAATGTACTTATACTCAAGTATTATTCATTTGAGAATTACTTCCTCGACCCTGAAATAATGACAAGGATAGGTGTGGTTAAGAGCGTTGACCGGTTCTATGACATTCTATACTCGAAGTACAGGGAATATCTGTTTAAGCTAAAGAGCATGAAGAATATGTGTGAGCGGCTGGGAATAACTATAGACAGCCGTGAGGATATAATTGCCAATATGGAAAATATACGGATATATGTCAGAGGACATAATCTTTATGATATTTTTTACGGAAGATATAAGGGAGAACGTGAGAGGGAGATTCTGAACAGATACATTGAGGAGGCAGACAGGGATGCCTTCAAGGATATTCTGGATGCTATAGACAGCTTCGTATATTTTGAGAATAAAAAAACGGACAGCAGTGAGGCTTAAGCCCTGCTGTCCGGTGAAATGCATTGTAAATTGATTTTCTAAAGATATTTCCACTTAATTACATAAGATGAAGCTTCTTAGCGAGGCGCCCGATACGCATTCCCATAGGGAAGTCCGGCAAATCACTTTCGTTTAATCCCCCAAGAAGTAATATAAGCACAAAGTAGATGATGGCGGCAGCGATAACTGCTATAATGCATGAAATTATATTAGAATGAAGCAGTGTATAGCCAAGGCGGTATATGAGCAGTGCACAGCCACCCATTATTACGCTTGAGATTGCAGGAATTAAGAAGGTCGTCCTGTATTCCTGTCTGTAGCGGAGATGTCTGTTCACGCAGATGGCATTGAGTATGCAGACAACGAGCGGATACGTCACATTTCCGATTACCAGAGTGTATATTCCAAGTCTTGTGAATTTCAGCAGTATAAATACAAGTACTACATGTATCAATAACGATATTGCTGCGTGCTTTACCGGCATGCGCATAAGGTTTATGCCCTGCAGCGCAGCATTGGTCACGGTTGATAGAGCGTAGAAGATGACAGCCACACTTCCGGCCGCTAACAGCCATCCGCCGAGCTTATAGTCGGATGATGGGAACAGCATGCGCACGATAGGACCTCCGAGGAAGGTCAGACCGAGGGCACATGGGAAGGCGATAATCATATTTACCTTTACCGATACAGCTATCTTCTGCTTCATGGCTTTTCTGTCACCCTTTGTAAAGGCGGCGACAAGAGTCGGAATCAAGGATGATGCCATGGCGGATGCGATAGCGATAGGCACGTTTACAAGAAGCTTGTACTTAGTGCTGTACACACCATATAAGGTTGAGACATTATCACCTGCTGCGAGCTTTGAGAACATCATACTGTCGATAACGCCGCTGAGCTGATACACAGTCTGTCCGAGAATTACCGGGATGATAGTGGCAATCAGCATTTTATATATTTCAAAATAACCTGTATCGTCGATACTGCGGTCGCGGTGAAGCTGTTTTTTTACAATAGGATGATATATAATATATACAAATACAAGAAAGAACAGGCCTGTGGCGGCACCGAGCAGGGTTCCCATTGTGGAACCGGCAGCACCCCAGCCTGCGGATATTTCGGAATCCGCATGTCCGCGTATGAATGACCATGCAAAGAATATGCTTCCCGCCGCGTTGACAAGCTGTTCAAGAACCTGTGATATCGCGGTTGGAATCATGGTTCTTCTTGCCTGGAAGAAACCTCTCAGGGTTCCGAGAAGTGCGACAACGAAAATTGTGATGGCAAGTACTTTTAATGGAATTGCAATTCCTGTAAAATTACTATAAAAATATGTTTCTATAAAACCGGCTCCGAAGAAAATAAGCAGTGCCATAAGCCCGCCGGATATACATGAGAAGATGAGCGCTGCGGTGAAGATTTTCTTTCCTGTCCTGTAACAGCCCTTTGCAAGCTGAGCTGAGAGAAGCTTTGAGACTGCAAGCGGCAGACTGTATGAGGAGAGAATCAGTGCAAGATTGTATATTTCGTATGCGGCACCATAGATACCGTTTCCCTCATCACCTATAATATTGGCTACTGGAATACGATATACAATGCCTATCATTCGTACTATTATTGATGCCATGGCAAGAATCGTGCCTTGACGGATAAAGTTGGTTTTCCGGTTCTCAGACATAAGAGGACTCCTTATCGGTGACTGATGTATAAATATTTATTTTCAAAACGTAAATATAATATACGCTTTTATGAGTAATTTGGCAATCATACTTTTTTATTATAAATATTACCCTATAAAATATAATACAACAAGGAGGCTGTACATGAAATTCGTTCATTGCGCCGATGTTCATATCGGTATGGAGTTTGCACTTAACAGACTTAGGAGCAGGCAGAGAAAAGCAGAGATATTGCAGAGCTTTCTGCGGGTGATAGATTACTGCCGGGATGAGGAGGTAGATATTCTCCTGATTGCGGGTGACCTATTTGACAGCGAGAAGGTTGAGGCTGCGGTTGTAGAGCAGATTAAGGAGGCGTTTGCAGGAATACCCGGGACGGATATATATATAGCTCCGGGAAATCATGACCCATATACGCTGACGTCCCCATACAGGCAGGAGGGCTGGAGTGCTAATGTCACGATATTCAGTGGTACGCCGCAGGTGCTTGAACGCAGGGATAAGGGCTACCGTATATGGGGCTGCGGTTTTGAGAACTGCTATGTCACGGACAGGCTTCTGATGGGGGTGAGGCTTCCTAAGGATGAGCTTATTAATATAGGAATACTTCATGGCCAGCTTGTAGGAAAGAACGGAAGAAGTGAATACAACGCGATTACGGATGAGGATATAGAAAAGAGCGGTATTGATTATCTTGCACTCGGACATGTGCATAAGCAGACAAGGGTTCAGAGAATTGGCGGTACACTGTTTGCGTATTCGGGAACAATAGAGGGGCAGGGTTTTGACGAGGATGGAATAAAGGGTTTTTATACAGGGGAATTGTCTAAGCAGCAGCTGTTAAGACATGAGCTTATAACAGAGTATGTGAGCACATCAAGAAGAAGGTATTATCATGTCAGTGTCGATATCACACAGGCACGAAGCCGATCCGAGGTTGTGGACATGATATGCAGGGCGGCGCAGAGTGTGGCTGAGGATGATGCGTTCTGTGTGCTCATCACGGAGAACAGGGCGGAAGATAACATGTATAAGATTACACTCATCGGTGATGTCTGCGAGGAGGCAGCAGCTTCCGTGGAGGAGCTGTCGGCACGGCTTGCGGGAAAATTTTATTATATCAAGGTAAGGGATAATTCAAGACTTCTGATTGATTATGAGGAACTGGCAAAGGAAAATTCGCTAAAGGGTATGTATACCGCGAGGATGCTTGACGGTATACGCACGCAGAAGCAGGCAGGCAGCGATAGAGGAGTACAGCTCTATACCAAGGCGCTTGAACTGGGGATAAGGGCATTTGACGGGGAGGTGGGCGTGGATGAAAATTGACAGCATATATATAGAGAGCTTCGGAAAATTCAAAAACTATAAACTGGATTTTAAGGACGGAATGAACATAATATACGGCGACAATGAAGCCGGCAAATCGACTATAATGGCATTTATTGAGATGATGTTCTACGGAAGGACTGCACAGGAGAAAAGCACGGATGTCGGTAAGAGCCTCAGAAAGAAATATGCCCCATGGGACGGTTCAGCTATGTGCGGTGAGCTGGAGTTCTCATATGGAGGACGAAGCTACAGAATACGCAAGGTCTTTAAAAAGACAATAAAAACCGATATTGTAAGGCTATATGATGCACAGACAGGCGAGGAGTTAGAGCTTGGGCGCGATGAGGAGATAGGACACCGCTTTTTCGGAATAGATGTCGGAAGCTTTGAAAAGAGTGTATATATAAGCGGATTTGGCGGTTTCGCAAGCAGCGGCCAGACGAATGAGGATATCGCTGTCAGGTTATCGAATCTGGTGACAACGATGGACGAGGAGGTTTCACAGTCCACAGTGCTTGCACGGCTTAGCAGGGCGAAGGAGCTATTGCTGTCGAAGAGCGGAAGCAGGGGAAGGCTTGTACAGCTTACACAGGAGCTTGAAGATGTACAGACAGAGCTTATAAAAAATGAGGAGCTTGTAAGGCAGCAGTCACAGTATATTGACAGGAGAACACGTCTTGAAGCGGAGCTTGGGGAATGTATACGAAGGAAGAATAGTTTAAAGAGAGAAGAACAGATTCTTAAGCTTACAGAAACCCAAAAACAGTATGGGAAGCAGCGCACTGAGTGTGAAAACGAGCGGGAGAAGATTACCGGACTTATAGATGAGGGCAGGGCGCTTGAACAGGAGAAGGATTCCTTCGCAGGAAAGAATTACAACTATAATACAGTGCCGGAGTATATGCAGCATGCTGATGAACTTAGACATAATCTGTCAGCAAAGCAGTCCCAGGCAGATGAACTTGGGAAAAGAAAGCAGTCCGGGGTTATGGTGGACAGGGATGATGTAATGCTGGCAAGAACACAGGAGGCAATGCGGGAAAAGCTGTGTTATCTGAGTGAAAGAATCAGCGACGGTTACAGACCGGCTCTCGCGGCGAAACAGACTGCACAGAGGGAGGAGGCAGATGCTCTCAGGATGATTGACAGTATAGGCGATGTCAAAAAGACAAGGCTTACAGCGAGTGCTGTGGCGCTGCTTGTCACAATCATATTTGTGGTGATGACATTTACAGTGTCGGTGTTCTGTCTTGCAGGTGCATTTGTGTCTGCCGGAGTTGGTTTTATGATTTTTTCAGCATATAAAAAACAGTATGACACTCATGCACGCAGCATGGAAGAAGCTAAGGCACTTATCAAGAGACGCTCGCAGGAAAAAGCGGATGCAAGCAATAATCTTGAGAGAGAAAAGGGCAGGCTTTTTGATAAGGGAGAAGGTATCTATCCTGATACAGAGTGCGATTTTGAGACTATAACACGGGAGAAGCTTCTAAAGTGCCGCAATACAATTGATGACATATATCAGAAATATGGAGTTTCCTCGCTTTCAGAGCTGGAGCTGTTAGCACAGGAAAATGAGGAAGCTGCCGTGAATAAAAGCCTTTATGATGCGGCTGTTGCGGAGTTTTCGGAAGCACAAAGCGAATATAGGGCATTTGTCGGTGATGATGACCCGGAGAGAGTGCGTGTAATCTACAATGGACTGCGTGAGAAGATTGCCGTATTCGACGGAAAGCTTAAAGCCCGGAACGGACAAATACAGTCATATAGAGAGCTTGACAAGATTGTGAAGGACATTGATGAGCAGCTTAAGGAAAATACAGAAAAGGCAGAGGAGCTTGAAGCAGAGCTTAGGAAGCTTGCGGATGAAGCTGACAGTGATATACGGCGGCTTGATGAGCAGTCTGTAAGGAATGCTGTTGATGACAACGAGGCTGTCATGGAGGATATAAGGGGACAGTTAGGAGAGCTTGCGCTGCTGCTTAGAAGTCCTGAGCATGATGAGAATGAGTTAAAAAGGCTGTCGGCGGAGCTTACAGATGAGTATTCGCAGAAAAAGGAGCTATATGATGCATTGGAGCTTGCTGAGGAGAATATGCAGGCTGCGGTTGATGACATAAGCCGGAGCTTTGGACCGCTTCTCAATGAAAAGACAGCAGAAATTTTCTCGAATCTTACAGGTGGCAGATACGAGAAGGTCATGGTCGACAAAGAATACGCTATCCAGGCAAAGCCGAAGGCCGGAGGCTATCACGAATGGAAATATCTCAGCAGCGGAACAACGGATCAGGCTTATCTTTCACTCAGGCTTGCCATGACGGAGCTGATAACGGATAATGGCGAGAGGCTTCCGCTCATGCTCGACGATGTTCTGCTGCAATATGATGCCGAGAGGGCAGAAAATGCACTTGAATACCTGAAAAAGTATGCGCAGAATGCACAGATATTGTTCTTTACATGCAGAAATATGCAGGATGAAGATATAATAAATCTCCGGAATATCATAGAATGAAAGGAAACATGCGATGAATCATTTTTCAATCTACGAGCTGCTGTGGTTATTTTTAATATATTCCTTTGCGGGATGGCTTTTTGAAACCACTTACGCAGCAATAAGACAGAAGCATTTTGTGAACAGAGGACTGGTGAGCGGTCCAATGTGTATCGTATATGGTATAGGAACTGTGCTTATGACAGTCGGCTTACAGGGAATTACCGGATTCTGGCTGTTCCTGTTCGCAACGGTGTACGCGGCAGCTATTGAACTTGCCGCCGGAAAACTCATAGAGCGAATATATCATGAGAGATGGTGGAATTACAGCAATATCAAGTGGAATCTTGATGGATATATATGTGTTCCGTTTTCGCTCATAAAGGGTGCACTTGGCTATCTTGTGGTCAGATATGTGAACAGGCTCCTGTTAAGCCTCATGCAGGTTATGCCGCAGCTTCTTATCCATATTGTGCTGATTATCCTGATATCAGTGCTGGCTGTGGACGTGCTTGCGTCATATATTCTTGTAAAAGGTAAGAGCAGACATCCCGAAAAGTGGGAGGAGGCTAATGATGCGATAGCCTCCGTGGGCTTTAGAATTGCGAAGGCAATCAACCGCACCATGGACAGGCGAATACATAAAGCATATCCGAAGGCTGCTAAGGTAGAAGCCGTACCGAAGGATAAAAGGGTGTTCGCGCAGGGCTGTGATTTTTATAAGGTGGTCATGCTGTTCTTTATTGGAGCATTCCTAGGGGACATAACGGAGACAATATTCTGCCGCATAACGGCTGGTGTGTGGATGAGCAGGAGCAGTGTTGTGTGGGGACCGTTCAGCATAGTGTGGGGGCTGGCAATCGCTGCCGCAACGGCAATGCTCTATAAATACAGGAATAAGAGTGACAGCTTCCTTTTCTGGACAGGGACTCTTCTTGGAGGTGCCTATGAGTATCTTTGCAGTGTGTTCACAGAGATAGTCTTTGGCAAGGTATTCTGGGATTACAGCAAGCTTCCGTTTAACCTTGGCGGCAGAATCAATCTTCTCTACTGCTTCTTCTGGGGAATAGCAGCCGTTGTGTGGCTCAAGCTCATATATCCGAGGGCATCGGCACTTATAGAGAAGATACCGATGGTTATAGGAAAGATTGTAACATGGGTTCTGATAGTGTTCATGTTGTGCAATATGGCTGTGTCAGGGCTTGCGCTTATAAGATACGATGAGAGAGAAAAAAATGTAGCGGCAGAGGCTAAGTGGCAGGTGTGGATGGATGAACATTATAACGATGCCAAGATGGAAAGGATATATCCTAATGCAAAGACGGTAGCCGATTAAGATTATGATGTTTTGCCCCTGATATCAGATTACTGCGAAGAGAAATGCAATATGAAATCTTTGAAATTATTTTATTAAAAAATAATAGTTGTTTTCAGAAAATAATGGTATAATAATGAAAAACTTTTAGAGAAAATATAGTGGGTTGTGGAGCGGGCGGCATCAGCTTTGTTTCATCTATCCAAGAATGGAGGAAAACATGAACATATTTGAAAAAATACGCAAGGATGTTGTGTGGTCATCGATAGCATATCTTATAATTGGCTTTATTCTTCTTATCAAGCCGGGTACGGCACTTGTAACTATAGTTCATATCCTTGCACTTCTCGCGGTGGTTATGGGAGTTGTATCGCTTGTCACATATTTTAAGGACAAGTACAGTGTGGGAAACGGCGGAGTAATAAAAGGTATAGTATATTTTGTCATAGCGGCTTTCCTTTACTTCGGAGCAGGCTTTATCATCTCGATAGTGCCTTTTATACTTGGACTTCTCATCGTGATAAGCGGAATTGTGAAGCTTCAGGAAGCGCTTGATATGATGAAGTACAGGGCAGACGGAAGTGTGACGGTTCTTGTCATTGCGATACTCAGCCTTGTATTAGGAATACTTATTCTGATAAATCCTTTCGGAACAGCAGAGCTTCTGTTCAGAATAATTGGTATTGCGCTTATCTACAATGGCGTTTCAGACTTGTTGACTGTATTTTACTTTTCCAGGAAAACAAGATACTAGAAATCGACCTTTTTACTACATGACAGGTTTAAAAGCTTGTATTTGCAGCTGAACGAAAAACATTCTAAAAAGCTATTGACCCTGAACCCAACTTTAGGTATATATTTATTGCTGGGGTAAGGGTCAATTTTTTGCTTGAACGCAGAATAAGCAATCCCCCGCTTCAAGTGTGTAGAGCACTAAGCGGTGGGTAAGGGGGATGCTTATGTCAGTGGGAGTTAAAAGCTCCCACTTAAAGTTCGCAAAGCGGCTGCGTTCATGAGCAAGTAGCGAAAGCGGATTGCGAATGTCCGCTTTACAGGCTATTGTAAAATTATCCCAAGAATTATTTGTGCTGTATAAGGCAGCAGAATGGAGATTTTTGTTATGAACAATGTGAAAAAACTTGCTGTGACAGCGATGCTGTTTGCTGTCGGAATGGTGCTGCCTTTTTTCATAGGCCAGATACCGGCTATAGGAAAGATGCTTCTGCCGATGCATATTCCGGTATTGCTCTGCGGATTTATTGTAGGATGGCAGTATGGAGCGCTGATAGGCTTCCTGCTTCCGATTGTGAGAGGATTGGTATTCGGAATGCCGCCGCTGTACCCTAATGCGATTGCGATGGCATTTGAAATGGCTGCATACGGCTTTGTCAGTGGTTATCTGTACAGCCATGCCAGATGGCAGTGCACAAAAATGCTCTATATCTCACTTGTAACGGCTATGCTTGCGGGAAGAATTGTATGGGCGTTTGCTGAGGTCATCCTGCTTGGTATCGGCGGTAATATATTCACATGGAAGATGTTCGCCGCAGGTGCATTCTTAAATGCGATACCGGGAATTATAGTGCAGCTTACACTTATACCGCTTATTATGGTTGCGCTTAGACGTGCCAAGGTTGTGCCGCTGTGGATTGGAACTGAGAATAAATCAGGCGTGTCGGGACAGCTTGCGGAAAAGTAGAAAAATTGATGTGGGGATTGGTATGAATAATGTGTTAGACAATATACTGGGACGCATGGAGGAGTCGCAGAAAAACAACAGAAGGCTTCTGATTGTGATAGACGGAAAGTGTGGTTCGGGAAAGACGACCCTGTCTGAGCGGTTGGGTGAGCGATATGGGTGCAATGTATTCCATATCGACGATTTTTACCTGCCGATAGTCATGCAGACGCCCGAGGTTATGAAGGAACCGGGCGGGAATATCAATTATGATAGATTTATAGCCGAGATTATGGCGCCGCTTACATCGGACAGCACGGTTGTGTACCGACCGTTTCTGTGTATGGAACAGGAGTATGCACCCGGCGTGAGCCTTAAAAGGACAGGGGTGAATGTAATAGAGGGCACATACTCCTGTCATCCTGTACTTCGCGAAATCTATGCTAAGCTGACAGGTTGGGAGGTTATCACCCTTTTTATGGATATTGATGACCGGAATCAGCGTGACCGCGTGAGAGGGCGCGTGGGGCAGCTGCGGTTCAAGCTGTTTGAGGATAAGTGGATTCCGAGGGAGAGGGAATATTTTAGTGCGTATTCCGTCCGGGAATACTGCGATTACAGTATTTCCGGGATGGATGACAGCATTTTATTTCTATGAGAAGATGGGAATGAAGCCTAAGGAAACCATGATGGAGTATATTCTAAAATAATTTTATAAATTGCAAATTTATTCTTGACCTTACAGCACACTGTAATGGTGTAATGGGGGTGTAAGGAGGAGACGATATGACAATTAAGGATTTTTCAAAACTGTGTAATTGCACTACGCAGACATTAAGGTACTATGACCATGTCAATCTGCTCAAGCCGGCAAGAGTGGATGACTGGACAGGGTATCGCTACTATTCTGAGGAGCAGGCATTATTGTATGTCAAAATCAAGAATTTTCAGGAGGCTGATTTCACAATAGAGGAGATAAAGAAGCTTCTTGATAAGGATGACGATGAAGTGTACGCCGCTTTTGACAGAAAGATAGCAGAGCGTGAACAGCAGCTCAGAACAATAAGGCAGATACAGCAGTCATATCGCAATGAGATGAACGCAATGAAGAATACAATTGAACAATTTATTGAGAAGATGAAAATGGATGCGAAGCAGTATGACCCGGCACAGGAGTTCGGAATCAATGAGGAGTATCATCAGAAGCTGCTGGAGAGATTCGACAAAATGATGCGCGAGGCTTCGTATATCAAGGAGGTTTCGCATGACAAGGAAGCGGATGGCTTGGATAACGCCAATCCGGTATTCGAGTACAAGAGGGTTCAGTATGAGGACACCGACGAGGACTTAGAAAGGGATACGGAGGAGGAAGAATATCTCTCACCTCTTGAGGACCCGGACTATACCATAGTGGCACAGTACCATGACTGGAATTATATTAAGGAGATAAAGGATAATTTCGCAGGACTTGAGGAGAACACAGAGTACAACTTCTATCTTGAGGTCACCCCGGATAAGGAGTGCAGTGTTATTTTCTGCTGTATAATACAGGTGCTTGTGCAGGACATGAACGCCGGCAGAAATGTTATCATGCCATCGTGCAACATGACCGCTTCTAAGGATAATAAGAACCATCTTTATATATTAAAAATGGTAAAGAAGTAATGTAGAGAAATAGTGTAAAAAATAGTGTAAAAAAATCACCCCTATATATCACGCGGGCAAACCGGTCTGTGAAAGCTATGGTCACTTCGCGATAATGTATGAGGGGTGATTTTTATTTATATATATTTATATAAGTCATTATGCCATAGGATTCGGGTTACAAAACATGCTAAATCCCTAGCCGTGTATAACGTATTATGTTTATGCATATCACGACTTTGGGAGAAGCTTAGATGTTCTTAGAGCTCTGATAAATCCCTAGCCAGAACCGGCATGGATGCCGGTTCAGAAGCAATGCATACAAGGATGTATGCCGGCTTCGGTGGCGGACGCATAGAAAACCTTATCAGAGCTCTTAGAACATCTTGCTTCGTACAAGGAGATGATATGCATAAATATAATACGTTATACACTCACAGATTAGCTGGGCATGTTTTGTAACCCGAATCCGTATAGTAAAATGCTTAATTCCTGCTGTTCTGCTCCTTGAGCGCCGCCTCTATGAATCCACGGAACAACGGATGTGGTCTGTTAGGACGTGACTTGAACTCAGGATGTGCCTGTGTTCCGATGAACCAAGGATGCTCCTTTAGCTCTATCATCTCAACAATTCGTCCATCAGGTGATATACCGGATAACAGCATGCCGTTTTCGGTGAGCACATTTCTGAAATCGTTGTTTACTTCATATCTGTGGCGATGCCTCTCATGTATTTCCTTGCTTCCGTACAGTGCATAAGCCTTGGAGGACTCATCGAGGATACATGGGTAGGAGCCGAGTCTCAAGGTACCTCCTATATCGTCTATTCCCTCCTGATCCGGCATGAGATGTATTACAGGATGGGTTGTCCCCGGAAGAAATTCAACGCTGTGTGCGTCATTGTAACCGACAACATCCCTTGTAAATTCTACAATTGTAAGCTGCATTCCAAGGCACAGACCTAGGAAAGGAACCTTTTTCTCCCTTGCGTAGCGGATGGACTGAATCATTCCCTCTATACCTCTGTCACCGAAGCCGCCAGGAACGATGATTCCTGATACATCGCCAAGAAATTCCTCGACATTCTCGGCAGTTACCTTCTCGGAATCAACCCACTTTATGTTTACGGATACACCGTTAGCTATTCCGCCATGTTTTAAGGACTCTACAACGCTTATATATGCATCGTGGAGCTGTGTGTATTTTCCGACGAGTGCTACAGATACCTCACCCTTCGGGTGCTTGAGTGCCGTGCACATAGCTTTCCAGTCGGAAAGGTTCGGCTCAGGGCATGGAAGCCCGAGACATTCGCAGGCAACCTGTGCCAAATGCTCCTCCTCCATTGCAAGAGGTGCCTCATACAGATATTCAACATCAAGGTTCTGAAGAACATGTGAGCTTGGAACATTACAGAAAAGAGCAATCTTATCCTTGATTCCATTGTCAAGCGGGTACTCCGAACGGCATACGATGATATCAGGCTGGATACCCATTCCCTGAAGCTCCTTGACACTTGCCTGTGTAGGCTTGGTCTTCATTTCACCTGAGGACTTGAGGTAAGGAATCAATGTGACATGAAGGAATATAGCATTTTCCTTTCCGACCTCATGCTGGAACTGGCGGAGTGCTTCAAGGAAAGGCTGGCTCTCTATATCGCCGACGGTACCACCTATTTCCACGATGGCGATTTTTGTATCGTCGCTTGAGTAGTCACGGAAAAGTCTGCTCTTAATCTCGTTGGTAATATGTGGGATAACCTGAACGGTACCTCCGCCGAAATCGCCGCGGCGCTCCTTTGAGAGAACAGACCAGTATACTTTACCGGAGGTGACATTGGAATTCTTTCCGAGACTTTCATCGATAAAACGCTCATAATGTCCGAGGTCAAGATCCGTTTCGGCTCCATCGTCCGTAACAAATACCTCTCCGTGCTGAATAGGATTCATTGTACCCGGGTCAATGTTGATATAGGGGTCAAACTTCTGCATTGTTACCGAATATCCTCTGGCTTTCAAAAGACGGCCAAGTGATGCTGCGGTGATTCCCTTGCCAAGACCGGATACTACACCGCCTGTTACAAAAACGTACTTTACCATGACGAACCTCCATAATATTTCAATTTGATTTTAAAAACAATATTCTACATTCTACTACAAAATCGGCTTTAATGGAATTATCATTTTGCCGCTTTTGACTTAAGAATATTCGTTTCTTTTATATGAAAACGTAAGATAATTAAGATAAAGAAAACTATAATGATAGAAGCGGAGCCATGATGTTGAGGTCAAGGATTGAAACTGCAATAGTAGAACCATGAAGCAGCTTGATATGACAGCCTGAAAATTAAAATAACCTGCCACATAGCTTAAATGTTAAAATTCGTTAACATTAAAATATATGACAGGTTAATTCATTCAATTATCTATGGTACAGCTTGTTGGTCTGATATTCAGGTTCACAGGTTAAATTAACTCCGAGCTTCCTGAATATGTCGCGGTCAACGGAGGACAGGATAACGGTTGAATGGACGTCACAGCCCTCAAGCTCAGACAGCCTGTCAAAAGCGCGTCTTGCATTGTCATCCTCGGCTGCACAGATTGAGAGGGCAATGAGAATTTCATCTGTGTGGAGGCGTGGGTTATGGTTGCCGAGATGGTCAACCTTCAGCTTCTGTATAGGCTCTATAACCTTAGGGGAAATGAGGTCTATCTCATCAGGTATTCCCGCAAGTCTTTTAAGTGCATTCAAGAGCATTGCCGCTGATGCACCAAGAAGGGAGCCTGTCTTACCTGTTATGACTGTCCCATCGGAGAGTGCGATTGAAGCGGCAGGATTGCCTGTGCGCTCAGCAACCTCAAGTGCTGCAGGAACAAGCGGGCGGTCCGAAGGCTTGATTCCTGCCTTTGACATAAGCAGCTCAAGCTTATATATAGGTTCATTTCCTATGGTTCCCTGACGCTTCTGGCACAGAAGGTTGTGGTAACGGCGAAGGATTTCCTCATTGGCAGCGGCACGCACGGCTTCGTCATCCACGATACAGAAACCTGCCATATTGACACCCATATCTGTAGGTGATTTATATGGGGATGAGCCTAATATGCGCTCGAACATGGTGTTGAGCACAGGGAATATCTCAATATCGCGGTTGTAGTTGACAGTTGTCTCACCGTATGCCGCAAGGTGGAAGGAGTCAATCATGTTGACGTCATTTAAGTCTGCGGTAGCCGCCTCATAAGCTAAGTTGACCGGGTGGTCGAGAGGGAGATTCCAGATAGGGAATGTCTCGAACTTGGCATAGCCGGAGGAGATACCTCTCTTGTTGTCATGGTAGAGCTGGGAAAGACAGGTTGCCATCTTGCCGCTTCCCGGTCCCGGTGCCGTCACAACGATGAGTGAACGGCTTGTCTCAATATAATCGTTCTTACCGTAGCCTTCATCACTTACAATATATGGAATATTGGAAGGATAGCCCTCAATCGGGTAGTGGCGGTATACCTTGATACCGAGTGACTCAAGCTTCTTCTGGTATGCAATTACGCTAGGCTGATTGCAGAAACGTGTAAGGACAACGCTTCCTACATACAGACCATATTCATGAAAAGCATCGATAAGACGAAGAACGTCCATGTCATAGGTGATTCCGAGATCCGCGCGGACCTTATTTTTTTCAATATCACTGGAATTGATTGCTATGACAATCTCGGCCTTATCTTTAAGCTTGGAGAGCATTACAATCTTACTGTCCGGCTTGAAACCCGGAAGTACGCGGGAGGCATGGAAGTCATCAAAGAGCTTGCCGCCGAATTCGAGATACAGCTTGCCGCCGAACTTGGCAATTCTCTCTGTGATTTTTTCGGACTGCATTTTTACGTAAGCGTCATTATCGAAGCCTGCAATTTTCATTTGGAAACCTCATTTCTATTTTTTTTAATAATCAAAATCATTATAGATAATAATATTATTAAATTCAATCTCATATTTTACTTTTTTATTTAAAGAAATTCATTTAACACTTTTTTCACAATAATCGTATTGATTTATCACGGCAGATAATGGTATTATATGTAAAGACATTGCCTTCTTCATTATTATTAATGGAACCGGGCAAATAGGAATGTCATAATTTGGGGGTTTTTCGTGGACGAGAAGAACAATAAAAATCAAAATCAGGGCCAGAATAACAAGGATGGCAATAAGGGAAATAAGTTTAACCAGACTCTGCTGATACTTCTCATTGCAGGAGTCATAACGGTATTGGCAATAAGCTGTGTGAATACTTTCCTGAATAACAGCACAAGTCAGGAGATAAGCTATACAGACTTCATCAGCATGCTTGAGAACGGCAATGTGTCCAAGGTGGTATATGATCAGGATGTTATAAGGATCACGCCGAAGACACAGCCTATAGAAGGTCTGAAGCTCACATACTATACAGGATATATTTATGATGAAGATGTAATACAGTATATGAAGGACAACGATGTAGAGTACAATGTCAAGATACAGGACAAGAGCTCATCTATTCTTGATTTCCTTCTTGTGTATATTGTTCCGTGGGTTCTCATCTATTTCATTTTCAGCTTCGTATTCAGGAAGATGTCCGGTGGCGGCGGAATGATGGGCGTTGGCAAGTCAAATGCCAAGATGTACGGCATGGAAAAGGCGACGGGAGTCACATTTAAGGACGTTGCGGGACAGGATGAGGCGAAAGAGTCACTTACTGAGATAGTTGATTTCCTTCATAATCCGGCTAAGTACACCCATATAGGTGCAAAGCTTCCTAAGGGTGCACTCCTGGTTGGACCTCCGGGAACAGGTAAGACACTTCTTGCCAAGGCAGTTGCGGGAGAAGCGGGAGTTCCTTTCTTTTCACTTTCAGGTTCAGACTTTGTAGAAATGTTTGTCGGTGTGGGAGCCTCAAGAGTGCGTGACCTGTTCAAGCAGGCACAGCAGTCGGCTCCGTGTATCATATTCATCGATGAGATTGATGCCATCGGTAAGAGCCGTGATTCAAGGTATGGCGGCGGCAATGATGAGAGAGAGCAGACGCTCAACCAGCTTCTTGCTGAGATGGATGGATTTGACCCGTCCAAGGGTGTATTTATCCTTGCTGCGACCAACAGACCTGATGTGCTTGATAAGGCACTTTTAAGACCGGGACGTTTCGACCGGAGAATTATAGTTGATAAACCGGATTTAAAGGGAAGAGTCAATATACTTAAGGTACATTCCAAGGATGTGCTTATGGACGATACGGTTGATCTTGAGGCTATTGCTCTTGCCACGGCTGGTGCGGTGGGTTCAGACCTTGCCAATATGATTAACGAGGCTGCCATCAACGCTGTCAAGAATGGCAGGGGAGTTGTAAGCCAGAAGGATCTGTTTGAATCTGTGGAGGTTGTCATTGCAGGTAAGGAGAAGAAGGACAGATTGTTAAGCCCTCAGGAGAAGAAGATTGTGTCTTACCATGAGGTAGGCCACGCACTTGTCACGGCTCTCAGCAAGAATGCGGAGCCGGTTCAGAAGATTACCATTGTCCCAAGAACCATGGGGTCTCTTGGATATACCATGCAGGTGCCTGAGGAAGAGAAGTACCTTATGAGCAAGGAAGAGCTGATGACGAGAGTGTACACTCTTCTTGGAGGCCGTGCGGCAGAGGAGATTGTGTTCAATTCAGTGACAACAGGAGCGTCTAATGATATTGAGAGGGCGACGAAGCTTGTCCGCAACATGATTACGCTCTACGGTATGTCGGACAGGTTCGGGCTCATGGGGCTTGAGACTGTCGAGAATCAGTATCTTGACGGAAGAACAGTCCTTAATTGCTCGGACAGAACGGCTGCAGAGGTTGATGATGAGGTTAAGGTTGTCTTAAAGGATGCTTATGGCAAGGTCAAGGAAATGCTTGCACAGAACAGAGAAGTGCTGGATAAGGTAGCAGACTTCCTTATCGAAAAAGAGACCATAACAGGCAAAGAGTTTATGGAGATTTTCAATGAGGTGAAGGGTATTAAGCCGGAGAGTGACGGAAGCACGCCGGACGGAATCGAAGAGGCGGTGGCACAGGAGCAGCCGGAGAACATTGAGCAGCATGAAGACAGTGTGGCGCAGCAGGAGAACAGTGCAAAACATCCGGTGGAAGCACAGAGTGTAATAGCTGCTGAGACAGCAGAGACTAATACTGCACAGCCGGATAATGAGGCTGCCGATAAGAGAGCAGCCGGTTCGGATAACCAGAATTAAATAGCTGATTAATAACCACTGTATATTAAGATAGAGTGGTCATAAGCCGATATAATTTTTAAAGGATTATATCGGCTTTTTGTGCAATAAGAGTATGTTGGAAACACATAAGAGGAGGAGAACATAATGAGAATTGATAATAGTCCGAATATTGCAGATAATACCACGGGAACTGCTTTGACAACAGCGAAGCCGGCAGAGAAACAGGATAATAAGAATACCGGCGCGAAAAACAGCGAAACCGGGAATGGCCTTACAATAAATGGATATGAGCTTAATCTTGGAGAGGATATAGTTGAGGAAAAGCGAAAGAAAGCAAAGAGCATGGCCATGCAGTTGATGCTTGATGTGTATAAGACCGACAAGAAGTTAGATGACACGGCGGAGGAGAAGAACGCACACGCTAAGAAGCTCTATGCTGAGAATGAGGAAGCAAGAAGAATGATAGCCGATATAAAGAAGGAGAAGGATAACACCAACGAGCTGTACGGAGTGACAGAGGACAGTGGGGAGGCGAAGGATCTTGATATCTTAAGAAGAGGCAGGGATTCTATGGGGAACCTACAGGCTGTCTTAAGTGATGAGGAGTATGCAAGGTACAAGGAGCTATATGCGGACGGTCTTTCCGATTATCATCAGAGAATGCTCTCACTTGACAATGATGAGAAGATTTACAATAAACAGATATCGGATAATATGAATGAAATCGTAAGCGACTACGCATTTAGCCGCAACCTTGCTATAGAACGCCTCAAATCGCATGATATGTTAGATGCCAAGAAGCAGGGGGAGAAGCTTGAGGAAGCAGCATCGAAGGAGATTATAGGACAGGTAATGCAGGACGCTGTGGACAACATAGATGAGGAAACACAGAAAGAGAAGGAGGATGCCCTTGAAAAGAAGCAGGAGCAGCAGAAGCTTGAGGAGCGTATAGAGAAGGCAAAGGGTGAGACGCATGAGAAGAACAATCAGGAAGAGCTTATGTATGCGATAGACGATGCCTTAGATGAGGTCGGCAAGATAGCTTCCGGAGATACAGACAAGACTCCGGAGAAATCAATGGGACTTTTGGTTGCACAGCTTCAGCTCTCGGCTGAGGATGTCAAGGGGCTTGTGGTGGATAACAAACTCTAGAAGATATTAGATATTTGCGAAACTCAGTTTTTGGATACCGTACGTTGTACAATTTACTGGTACCCTTCCGGACACGTTCGCACTCCTTGAAAGCCGTAGCGGTACATAAGCGGCTAAAATACAGCCGCTAAGGACCGACGGCGTTCAAAAGGTCCGGCAGTGTACCGGTAAAATTGTACAACTGTTTTGTTGCAATGGTGAGTTTCGCAAATTCTAATACATCACATATCTTAAAGGAGAAACACAGTGTTTGTAATAGAGGAAGAATTAAAGAAGCTTCCGGGGAAGCCGGGAGTCTATATAATGCATGACGACCATGACAACATAATCTATGTCGGCAAGGCGATAAGCCTTAAGAACAGAGTACGCCAGTATTTTCAGTCGTCGAGAAATCATACTGAGAAGATTAAGCAGATGGTGAGTCATGTAAGCTATTTTGAATATATAATCACCGATTCGGAGCTTGAGGCACTTGTTCTTGAAAATAATCTCATCAAGGAGCATAAGCCGAAGTACAATACAATGCTCAAGGATGACAAGACATATCCTTATATAAAGGTTACAGTTAATGAGGACTTCCCGAGAGTCCTCTTTTCGCGTGAATTAAAAAAGGACAAGGCTAAGTATTTCGGACCTTATACGAGTGCGGGTTCGGTTAAGGATACTATTGAGCTTCTGCGCAAGCTGTACAAGATAAGAACCTGCAGCAGGTGTCTGCCGAGAGATATAGGTAAGGAGCGCCCCTGCCTCAATTATCATATCAAGCAGTGTGATGCGCCATGTCAGGGATATATTTCCAAGGAGGAATACAGGGAGAACATCAATAAGACACTTGAATTTTTAAATGGTAATTATACAGGCGTAATAAATTCCCTGAAAGAGAAGATGGAGAAAGCGTCGGAGAATCTTGAATTTGAGGAGGCAGCGGTATATCGTGACCTCTTAGCGAGTGTGCAGGCTGTGGCTCAGAAGCAGAAGATAACCAACAGCGATATGCTTGATAAGGACATTATCGCGGCGGCAATTGATGGAAATACCTGTGTTGTACAGGCGTTTTTTGTCAGGGAGGGAAGGCTTATCGGAAGGGATAAGTACAATATGGAGCTTGCGGCGACGGACACGAGGGCTGAGGTCATAACAGACTTTATAAAGCAGTTCTATGCGGGAATACCATTTGTGCCAAGACAGATTATGGTGCAGGAGGAACTGCCGGACATGAAGCTTCTTGAGGAGTGGCTGAGTGGCAAGAGAGGCTCGAAGGTGGACATTGTTGCCCCTAAGAAGGGTCAGAAGGAGAAACTTGTGGAGCTTGCCCAGAAGAATGCAGAGATGGTGCTTGCACAGGATATTGACAAGCTGCAGCGGGAGAAGAGAAGGACAACAGGAGCAGTAAAGGAGATAGAGGAGCTTTTAGGAATAGATAGTGCATACCGCATGGAGGCTTATGATATATCCAATATCAGCGGAGCACAGTCAGTCGGATCAATGGTGGTATATCAGGATGGGCGTCCTAAGAGAAACGATTACCGCAAGTTCAGGATAAAGACGGTTGTGGGACCTAACGATTATGCAAGCATGGAGGAGGTTCTCACAAGACGTTTCACACATGAAAATGATTCAAGCTTCGATGCCATGCCGGATCTTATAATGATGGATGGTGGACGCGGACAGGTAAATATATGCCTTGGTGTACTTGAAAGGCTGGGACTTGATATAAAGGTGTGCGGTATGGTTAAGGACGATAACCACCGAACCAGAGGCTTGTACTATAATAATATTGAGATACCTATAAGCCGTGACAGCGAGGCATTCAAGCTGATTACCAGAATACAGGATGAGGCGCACCGTTTTGCGATAGAGTATCACAGGAGCTTAAGAAGTATCAATCAGGTCCGCTCCGTGCTTGATGACATTGAGGGAATAGGACCTGCAAGGAGAAAAGCATTGCTGCATTATTTTAAGGATGTGGAGCATATAAAGGAGGCAGGTGAGGAAGAGCTTGCACAGGTTGACGGAATGAATGCGAAGGCGGCAGCTTCAGTGTATAACTTTTTTCACAGACCCATAGGATAAATAGCTTTTTTTTGGCATTGATTCGTGATATAATGAGCGCAAGAGAGCCAACATGCTTGCATGATTGGCGAACGGCGAATTGGATCATGATAGTTGCGAAGCAGCGGTAAGCACCGAAGGTGCGAATCATGATATAATAAAAAAAATTCATCATTCAGGAGGGTGGACATGAAGTTAGGTAATGACGAAGTACAGCTTACAAAGATTGTTGAGAAGATGGGACTTACCAATCTCACGCCGCAGATTGATACAGATACTAAATATGTGACACAGCCGGATGTCAACAGACCGGCACTTCAGCTTGCAGGCTTTTATGATCATTTTGACAATGAGCGTGTTCAGATCATAGGTTACGTTGAGGAAGCATATATTGAGAAACTGGACAGGGATACAAGAGTGCAGAGATACCGTCAGCTCATGGAGAGCAATATTCCATGTCTTATTTTCTGCCGTTCACAGCAGCCGGACCAGGATTTACTTGAGCTTGCACTTAAGTATGAGATTCCTCTTTTGAGCTCAGATGCCTCTACCTCCTCATTTATGGCGGAGATTATACGTTGGCTTAAGGTACAGCTTGCACCTACAATCTCGATTCATGGTGTTCTGGTTGATGTATTCGGCGAGGGTGTTCTTATTATGGGTGAGAGCGGTATCGGTAAGAGTGAGGCAGCGCTGGAGCTCATCAAGAGAGGACATCGTCTTGTAACGGATGATGTTGTTGAGATTAAGAAGGTAAGTGATGAGACACTTATCGGAACAGCACCGGATATCACAAGGCATTTTATAGAGCTTCGCGGAATCGGTATTATAGATGTCAAGAGCCTTTTCGGAGTTGAGAGTATCAAGGAGACACAGGGCATAGACATGGTTATCAAGCTTGAGGAGTGGGACAAGGATAAGGAGTATGACCGTCTCGGACTGGAGGAGACATACACCGAGATTCTCGGAAACAGGGTTGTGAGCCACAATATTCCTATCAGACCGGGACGTAATCTTGCCGTTATCGTTGAGACGGCTGCGGTCAACTGGAGGCAGCGCAAGATGGGCTACAATGCGGCACAGGAATTATATAACAGGGTACAGCAGAACCTTAACAAGGGAATGGAATAAGATATAATAATACAGCATATTATTTTAAGTATAGAACAGTGAAAATGCGGGCTGCTTACAGCAATTGTTTTAAGCGGATAATATCTGCCCTGAACAGTAGCCCGTATTGGCAATTCGCTTAGAAATGAGGATTAGTGGATAAGTTAGAATCAATAATCAGAGAATTTATGCCTGATGGCAGTGTCTTTATCAATGAGCCGATGAAGAAGCATACAACCTTCAGGATAGGAGGACCTGCAGATATTCTTGTGAAACCCTCGGATATAGAACAGATAAAAAAGCTATGTGTGGAATGTCAGAAACAGAATGCTCCGTATGTGGTTCTCGGAAACGGCAGCAATGTGCTGGTAGCGGACGAGGGCATAAGAGGGGTCGTGATATTGTTACTTGACAACTACGCACGTATCAGGGTGGAGGGCGATATCATAACCGCACAGGCAGGCGCCAGGTTATCTAAGATTGGTTCTGCTGCACTTTCAAAATCACTCTCCGGCTTTGAATTTGCATGCGGGATACCGGGAACATTAGGTGGAGCGTGCATAATGAACGCGGGTGCGTACGGCGGCGAGATGAAGGACATTCTTCTTAGTGTGACCGCTATGGATAAAGACGGTAATATAAGGGAATATGAGCCGCATGAGATGGGGCTTGGCTACAGAAGCAGCAGATTCGCGAAGGAAGAGTTGATTGTTCTTGAGGCTGAAATACAGCTTCGCAAGGGAAACCAAGGAGAGATAGAGGCCTCGATGAAGGATTTGGCGGCGAGAAGACGGCAGAAGCAGCCACTTGAATATCCTAGTGCCGGAAGCACCTTCAAGCGGCCGGAAGGATATTTTGCGGGAAAGCTTATTATGGATGCGGGGCTTCGCGGCTTCACCGTGGGAGGTGCCAGTGTATCCGAGAAGCATTGTGGTTTTGTGGTTAATAATGGTGATGCAACGGCGGCGGATGTGTGCAGGCTGATGCATGAGGTATCCGATACCGTCAAGGCTAAGTTTGGGGTAGAGCTTGAGCCTGAGGTGAAGATTCTGGGCACTGATTTTTAAGTAATATGGACATTAACACTTTAGTATTTTAACTTAATAAAACAAATTTCTGTTGACATATTCATTATATAGATGTAACCTAAACAGGTGCGAATATTTTACCCTTGAAGCAGCTTGTATACTATTTTGGAGGCGGGTAGAATGAGAATAGTGATTGTTACAGGAATGTCCGGTGCCGGAAAGAGCACCGTGCTTAAGATGTTCGAAGATATAGGATATTATTGTGTTGATAATATGCCGGTTGCACTTGTTGAAAAGTTCGTTGACATAGCGGTTGCGGGAAATTCCGAGCTAAAGAATATCGCTCTTGGAGTGGATATAAGGAGCGGACAGGCGTTTGGCGGATTTGATTCGGTTCTTGACCGGCTGAGCGCTGCCGGGGTCAAGTATGAGATACTCTTTCTTGACTGTGCGGACAATGTGCTGGTGAAGCGGTACAAGGAGACGAGAAGAAGTCATCCGCTTGCTGTCGGCGGCAGAATTGACAAAGGAATAGCTCTTGAGAGAGAAGCAATTGATTTTTTAAAGAAAAAATCGGATTACATTATAGATACGAGTTCACTTTTAACAAGGGACTTAAGGCAGGAGATAGAGAGAATTTTTGTAAATGATGAGAAGTATAATAATCTCTTCGTGACTATTCTCTCATTTGGATTTAAGTATGGAATCCCGGCAGATGCAGACCTTGTATTTGATGTGCGCTTTCTGCCGAATCCGTATTACAATGAGAAACTAAGACCGCTCACCGGTAATGACAAGCCTATACAGGATTTTGTCATGGGATGTCCGCAGGCGGTGGAATTCATGGATAAGCTGGAGGATATGATTAACTTCCTGATACCTAATTATATTTTAGAGGGTAAGAACAGTCTTGTAATTGCAGTAGGCTGTACAGGGGGAAAACATCGTTCGGTTACACTTGCCAATGAGTTATACAGGAGGCTTTCAAACAAGGATTACGGTGTCAGGATTGAACATCGTGATATCATGCTTGATTCGCTTCGAAAAAAATAAGCCTGATAATATATTTTACATAAATAAGAACAGAGGCGGATGGGATGGGTGCCGATGTCATTTTCAAGTGATGTTAAAGCAGAGCTGGCTGAGTATATAGCAGAAGCCAGACATTGCCTGATTGCGGAACTGTCTGCCATGCTCAGCATGAGTGCCAGGGTCAGGAAGAGAAAAGAAGGATATGAGATTATATTCTCGACAGAGAATATAGCAGTGGCACGAAAGCTTGCCATATACATAAGCAATGGTTTTAATTATATATCGCAGGTGAGTGTGCGTACGGCAGGTCATGCCGGAAAAAATCATATATATACGATAAAGGTTGAAGACTGCACTGTGGCAGAGCAGATACTTATGGCTGCAAGGCTGATGACGGCAGATGAGGAACCATCGCCGGATATGATGCTTAAGAGCAGTATGGTGATAAAGAATGAATGCTGTAAAAGGGCATTTATAAGAGGAGCCTTCCTTACCTCGGGAAGCATGAGTGACCCTGAGAAGTTTTATCATTTTGAGATTGTATGTCCTACACAGCGCAAGGCGGAATTTATTCAGTCGATTCTGGCGGGATTTACATTTGATGCAAGAATAGTTCAACGTAAAAAATATTATGTTGTCTATATAAAAGAAGGTGAGCAGATTGTTGATTTGCTCAATATCATGATGGCTCACCGCGCACTTTTAAATCTTGAGAATGTAAGGATACTTAAGGAAGTGCGGAATTCCATAAACCGTCAGGTTAACTGTGAGACGGCTAATCTTAACAGGACAGTTTCGGCTGCGGTTAAACAGCTTGAGGATATCAACTATATCAAGGATACGGTGGGACTTGACAGCCTGAGTGATGGTTTGATGGAGATAGCGGTTCTTAGGGCGGAGAACACAGGAGTTTCTCTTAAGGAATTGGGAGAGATGCTTTCACCACCTGTAGGAAAATCGGGAGTTAATCATCGTCTCAGAAAAATCAGTGAGATTGCTGATGAGCTGAGGCAGCACAAAATATAAAGATATGGAGAATATTTATCATGATTCAGAAGAACATCAAAATTCAGATTCCGACAGGTTTAGAGGCAAGACCTGTAGCGGTTTTAGTTCAGATTGCCAGCAAGTATGAGAGCTCAATTTTTATTGAATCAGGTACGAAGAAGGTTAATGCCAAGAGCATTATGGGAATGATGGCGTTAGGTCTTGAGGCTGATGAGGAGATAACGGTGATTGCTGAAGGCAGTGATGAAGAAGAGGCTGTAAAGGGAATAGAGGAATTTATCACAGCCGCTAAATAAATTAAAAATTATATTCGTTGTAAATGCTCCCCGGCTCTGTCTGAGGAGCTTTTACGTTTATAAACATCTGGTAGAGTGGAGGCACTTATGAATTTTACGCATTTACATGTGCATACAGAATACAGCCTTCTTGACGGTTCAAGTAAGATAAAGGAGCTTCCGGCAAGAGCCAGGGAGCTTGGAATGGACAGCCTTGCGATAACGGACCACGGAGTTATGTACGGAGTTATTGATTTCTACCGTGCGTGTAATGCTGTGGGGATAAAACCGATCATAGGCTGTGAGGTTTATGTGGCACCGGGTTCAAGGTTCGACAAGGAGCCTATAGGACAGGGGGATGACAGGTACTATCATCTTGTGCTGTTGGCGGAGAATAATACAGGTTATTCCAACCTTATGAAGATTGTCTCACGAGGATTTACAGAGGGATTTTATTATAAACCGAGAGTGGATTATGAAGTTCTGAGGGAATACCATGAGGGAATTATCGCACTGAGCGCCTGCCTTGCAGGTGAGGTGGCGAGGGATATTACCAGAAACAATTATGAGGAGGCAAAAAAAGCTGCGCTGCTTTATCAGGATATATTCAGTAAGGGAAATTTCTTTCTGGAGCTTCAGGATCATGGAATACCTGCACAGAGACTCGTGAATCAGGAGCTTATGAGAATGAGCCGGGAGACAGGGATAGAGCTTGTATGTACCAACGATATACATTATACATTTGCTGATGATGCGGAGGCACATGACCTTCTGTTATGTCTGCAGACCGGCAAAAAGGTGACTGATGAGGACAGGATGCGCTATGAGGGCGGACAGTACTATTGCAAATCGCCTGAGGAGATGGCGTCACTTTTTCCTTATGCGCCGGAGGCACTTGAAAATACCTATAAGATTGCACAAAGGTGCAATGTAGAGATAGAATTCGGTCATACCAGGCTCCCGAAATATGAGGTGCCGGAGGGCTACGATTCGTGGACTTATCTGCTTCATCTGTGCAATGAAGGTCTTGTAAAGCGCTATGGTGACCATGCGGAGGACTACAGGGAGAGACTTGACTATGAGCTTGGTGTAATAAAGAAGATGGGGTATGTCGACTACTTCCTTATTGTGTGGGATTTCATCAATTATGCCAAGCAGAATGGCATTGCCGTGGGACCGGGACGAGGCTCAGGAGCGGGAAGCATAGTTGCGTATTCGCTTGCAATCACGGATATTGACCCAATTAGGTACAATCTGCTTTTTGAGCGTTTCTTGAACCCGGAGCGTGTGTCAATGCCTGATATAGATGTAGATTTCTGCTATGAGCGCCGTCAGGAAGTGATTGACTACGTTGTAAGAAAATATGGCAATGATAAGGTGGTGCAGATTGTAACATTTGGTACACTTGCGGCAAAGGCTGTTATAAGGGATGTCGGAAGAGTGCTTGACATGCCTTATGCCGATGTTGATAAGGTTGCAAGATTGATTCCGAATGAGCTTGGAATTACCCTTGACAAGGCACTTGCGGAAAGCCAGGATTTCAAGTCGCTCTATGAGGGGGACCCATCGGTCAGGCACCTTGTGGATATGGCGAGAAGGCTTGAAGGACTGCCGAGAAACACATCCATGCATGCGGCAGGAGTTGTCATCTGCCAGAAGGCGGCAGACGAGTTCGTGCCACTGTCAAGGGGCGGTGATGGTGCAATCACAACGCAGTACACCATGACAACCCTTGAGGAGCTTGGACTTTTAAAGATGGATTTCCTTGGCCTTAGGACGCTCACGGTCATTCAGGATGCGGTGAAGCTTGTGAACAAAACACATCCGGGCAGTCTTGATATTAACAAGATAGATTACAATGACCAGAAGGTTATGGAGCTTATTGGCTCAGGGCATACGGAGGGTATATTCCAGCTTGAGAGCCCCGGCATGAAGAACTTCATGAAGGAATTAAAGCCGAAGAGCCTGGAGGATATCACTGCCGGAATATCCCTGTACCGCCCGGGTCCTATGGATTTTATTCCGAAGTATTTAAAGGGCAAGAATGATCCGCAGGATATTGAATATGAATGTCCGCAGCTTGAGAGTATTCTGAGCACAACCTACGGCTGTATCGTCTATCAGGAGCAGGTTATGCAGATTGTGCGTGACCTTGCAGGATATACTCTTGGACGAAGCGATCTGGTGCGAAGAGCCATGTCCAAGAAGAAGGCCGCGGTCATGGAAAAGGAGCGTCAGAATTTCATATACGGAAATGCTGATGAAGGGGTTCCCGGCTGTATTGCAAATGGTATATCAGAAAAGACTGCGGGAATAATATATGATAACATGATAGACTTTGCCAAGTATGCGTTCAATAAATCGCATGCGGCATGTTATGCAGTTGTTTCCTACCAGACAGCATATTTAAAGTGCCATTATCCTAAGGAGTTTTTTGCGGCTCTTATGACCAGTGTACTTGCAAATAACTCCAAGGTGGCCGCGTATGCTTATACCTGCAGACAGATGGGGATAGATATTCTTCCTCCTAATATAAATGAAGGTGAAGGCAGCTTCTCGGTTGCGGATAAGGGTATCATGTATGGCTTATCCGCACTGAAGAGTGTCGGAAAACCGGTGATTGATGCGATTATTGAAGAGAGGGAGAGAAATGGAAGCTTCACCGGACTCGAGGATTTTATAGGCAGGCTTTCGGGCAGAGAGGTAAATAAAAGAACCATAGAGAGCTTTATAAAGTCCGGAGCCTTTGACTGCTTTGGCGTTAACAGACACCAGATGATGTTGGTTTATGCCAATGTGATAGACAATGTCACAAATGAACGCAAGAACAATATTGCAGGACAGATGTCCCTGTTTGACATGTTTGAGGAGAAGCATGACAAGGTCAATATGCCGGATGTTCCTGAATATGACAAGGAGCAGCTTCTTGCCTACGAGAAGGAAGTTCTTGGCGTGTATGTAAGCGGGCATCCGATGGATGATTATGATGCTCTGTGGCGAAGGTATATCACCAACGTAAGCTCCGATTTTATCAATGAGGAGGATAATCCACCGAAGGTGAATGAGGGTGAGAAGGCGGTAATAGGAGGAATAATTACCGGAAAGAGCGTGAAAAATACCAGCTCAGGAAAGCTGATGGCATATATTACCCTTGAGGATGTGTTCGGCGCAGTTGAGGTTATAGTGTTCCCGCGCGACTATGAGAAATACAAGGATAAGCTTACCGAGGACAATAAGGTGTTCATAGAGGGACGTGTGAATGTGAGGGAGGATGAGAACGGAAAGCTTGTGTGCACCAAGGTCGATGCGTTCGACGAGATTCCGAGGGTGTGCTGGATTCAGTTCTCCAACAAACAGGCATATTTGGACGCACAGCCTGAGCTTGACCGGATAATAGCAGCCTCGGATGGAAATGATCTTGTGACAATCTATTGCAGGGAGGAAAGACAGCGCAAGGTGCTTCCGAAAAGCCAGAGCATACAGGCACAGGGAGATACGCTTAAGCAGTTAATCCAAAGATTCGGTGAGGAAAATGTAAAGGTTGTATAGATTGTAAGAGCAGTTTGAAAAATTAATAAATTATACTATTGAAAATAATTTGATTTAGGGGTATTATAAGTAAAAAATGACATTGTTAAATTTTTCACTGTTTAAGAAAGACTTTTAAACATCGGTAGAACGGAGGATATTATGGCTAAGGAAATTAAGACAATCGGTGTACTTACAAGTGGCGGTGATGCACCGGGAATGAACGCTGCAATTCGTGCGGTTGTTCGTACAGCTATTGCGAAGGGACTTAAGGTTAAGGGTATATTAAAGGGGTACAATGGTCTTCTCAACGAGGAAATCATTGACATGGATGCGCTTAGTGTTGCTGATATTATTCATAGAGGCGGTACTATTCTCTATACTGCAAGATGTCTTGAGTTTATAACTCCTGAAGGCCAGCAGAAGGCTGCCGATATATGTAAGAAGCATGGTATAGACGGCCTTATCGTTATCGGTGGAGACGGTTCTTTCCGTGGCGCACAGAAGCTTGCAGCTCTCGGAATCAATACAATCGGTGTTCCGGGAACAATCGACCTTGATATTGCATGTACAGATTATACAATCGGATTTGATACAGCAATCAATACTGCAATGGAGGCTATTGACAAGATAAGGGATACATCCACATCACACGAGCGCTGCAGTATCATTGAGGTTATGGGACGTAATGCAGGATATATTGCACTATGGTGCGGTATTGCCAACGGAGCGGAGGATATCCTTCTTCCTGAGCGTTACAACAATGACGAGCAGACTCTTATAAACAGTATCATCAATAACCGTAAGAAGGGCAAGAGACATCATATTATTATCAATGCCGAGGGAATCGGTCATTCAACCAGCATGGCAAGAAGAATTGAGGCTGCTACAGGCATTGAGACAAGAGCAACTATACTTGGCCACATGCAGCGTGGCGGAAGCCCTACATGTAAGGACAGAATGTATGCTTCAATCATGGGAGCTTACGCTGTGGACTGTCTCATTGCAGGAAAGAGCAAGAGGGTTGTTGCACATTCACATGGAGAGTTCGTAGATTATGATATCGATGAGGCTCTTGCAATGAAGAAGGATATTGACGAGTATCAGTATGCGATAAGCAGGAATCTGGCAAGATAATTATTCGTGAAGAACCGCAGGAATGGTTATTCATTGTAAACATGAAAATAAGATAGGAAAAGGTAATGATTACAAGCACATCAAATACACAGATAAAAAATGTAATTAACCTCATCAAAAAGTCTAAGGACCGCAAGGCCCAAGGACTTTTTGTTGTTGAGGGGAAGAGAATGTTTGAGGAGACACCTAAGGAGCGTATTCACAGTCTTTTTGTCTCAGAGAGCTTTGAAAGGGCGAACAAGGACAGCCTGCGTGGATATGCCTATGAGCTTGTGGCAGATGACGTATTTTCGCATATGTCTGATACAAAGACACCGCAGGGGGTCATGGCACTTGTAAAGATGTCGGAGTATTCCATTGAGGACATGCTGAAGGGTGGAAATCCTCTCATTATGATTCTTGAGAATCTTCAGGATCCGGGCAATCTGGGTACGATAATCAGGACGGCGGAGGGAGCGGGTGTTGACGGAATAATAATGACATCAGGAACAGTCGATATATATAACCCTAAGGTGATTCGCTCGACAATGGGAGCAATGTACAGAATGAAATATGCCTATACGGACAATCTTAAAGAGGCGGCTGCCTTCTTAAGGAGCAGGGGTATTACAACCTATGCTGCACATCTTCAAGGTGCGGTTGATTATGTGACATGTGATTATAAAAAGGGAACGGCATTTTTCATCGGGAATGAGGGAAACGGACTCACAGATGAGGCAACAGCGCTCGCCGACAGGAAAATCATCATACCGATGATGGGAAAATTAGAGTCGCTCAATGCCGCAGTGAGTGGTGCGGTACTTATGTATGAGGCAGCAAGACAGAGAAGGGCTTGACATTTTCGTTAGTAATTGTTACAATAAGGCGTAACATTTCTTAACAATTTTGTAACAAGTTATTGATGGAGAGTTGAAAAATGAGAAGAAACAAGAAGTTTTATGTGTACATGATGCTCTTTTTAGTACTCATTGCACAGCTTGCATTTTCCGGCAAGGGATTTATTGGAACAGATGTGGCTGCCTCAGTCAGAACATCAGCATCCGGAGCGGTTGATATGCAGGCAGACAGCACAGTAGACCTTTACGTTTCAGATGACTTATCAGAAGATATACAGGCATTGCCGTTGAGAGCAGCCGCCGGAGCGGATGCTGTGACCGGCGAAGAAGCGAAGATAGAACCAAGAATAGTGTACAACAGTACATTAACTGCAAGCGGAGAGATAATTGATGACCTGACCGGTAATACAGGAAAGAGTGATTTTGAGAACAAGGTCATTTCCTACTGTGAGGACAGAATCAATATTTACTCCGAGCCGGACGAGACATCAGATATTGTAGGCTGTATGTATTCGCGCTCACAGGCAGACATTATTGAGAAGGGTGAGATATGGACTAAGATTTCATCCGGCAATGTTGTCGGCTATGCCAAGAATACCTACCTGTTATTCGGCGAGGAAGCCGACAAGGTAGCACCGTTCATAGGTGACAAGACAACGGTTGTGGAAGCTGAAGAGCTTCCTGTATATGCTTCCGCTGATTCCTCGAGTGCGGTAATTGCCACATTCCATGCAGGCGAGAATATCAATGCATACGAGGAGATTGGCAACTGGGTTCTTGTAGAGTGCGAGAGCGGATACGGCTATGTGGAGGACACAGGCATCAGCTCCACCTATGACCTTGCGACTGCATGGACAGTTGACGAGGAGAACGCATATCTTGCGGAGCAGGCTAGAATAGAAGCGGAGAGAAGAGAGGCTGAACGTGTTGCCGCCGCTAAGGCAGCGATGTCACAGAGCACAAGCATCGGAAGAACAACCAATGCCGCCATGAGTGCAAGCGATTCAGAGGTCTATCTCTTAGCTTGCATCATCGAATGGGAAGCAGGCTGGGAGCCTTACGAGGGCAAGCTTGCGGTTGCCAACGTAGTACTCAACAGGGTGCGAAGCTCCAGATTCAAGCAGAATACGATTACGGATGTAATATATGCTCCGGGACAGTTTACAGGTGTACTTGACGGCAACGGAAACATTTCCGAGCGTTTCAGTACACTGCTGGCAAATGGTCCGTCACACCAGGATTCCTACACCGCAGCAGGTGAGGCACTTGCAGGTGTTAACAATATCGGTGATTATCTGTTCTTCATCAGCGTGAAGAAGGCTAACTATGCAAGATATTCGCAATATACGGTATTGAATAACCATTGCTTCTATGTTTACTAATTGAATTTGCAGCTATTGTATATATGCCTGCTGATTGAATATGTAACTATTATATATATGCCTTATGCTTTGTGCATAACAGGCAGGGGTATAATAGGCTGGGTTGACATCCCACCGAAGGGCGGACGCTTTTCGGTGGGATGTTTTTTTGATTCCCGCTATGAGCGTCCTGTCTATAGAATTATCTGATAAAAAAGCAAAAAATAGGAATATAGTTCGATAAGAGAAAAATTAAGTTGTAAAGGGCGGGATATTAGTGTATTATAGAACATAAGAATTCTATTATTAAGTAAGGAGGGGAAGGATAATGAATGCAATGATATGGCTTATTTTGTTTGTTGTGCTTGTAGTGTTTGAGATAGCTACAATGGGGCTTACAACTATATGGTTTGCGGCGGGTGCACTTATTGCTTTTTTTGCGTCACTTCTTCATGCTACGTGGTGGCTCCAGTTCGTATTCTTTATTGTGGTTTCGCTGATAATGCTGATTTTTACAAGACCATTTGCATTGCGATATGTGAATCGGCATACCACAAAGACGAATATAGACAGTGTTATCGGACAGACTGGGCGTGTTATTGCACAGATTGATAATGCGCAGGCTTCTGGCTATGTCACAATCAATGGTATTGAATGGGCTGCAAGGTCGGCGGACGGAAGTGTCATGGAAGTTGACACTATGGTTACTGTGAAGTCGATAGAGGGAGTTAAGGTTATAGTTGAACGAAAGAATTCTGAAAATTAAAATTATAGGAGGATTTTAAAATGCCGGGTTTAGTTGGTGGAATTATTGTTATTGCGGTTATTGTACTTGTTATTTTAGCATCATGTATTAAGATTGTGCCTCAGGCACAGGCTGTTGTACTTGAGCGTCTCGGTGCGTACAAGGAGACATGGAATGTAGGTATTCACTTTAAGGTTCCGTTCATCGATAAGATGGCGAGGAGAGTTGTGCTCAAGGAGCAGGTGGCAGATTTCCCACCGCAGCCTGTTATCACAAAGGATAATGTAACAATGAGGATTGATACGGTTATCTTTTTCCAGATTACAGACCCTAAGCTCTTCGCATATGGTGTTGAGAATCCTATTATGGCGATTGAGAATCTCACAGCTACCACACTGAGAAATATCATCGGTGAGCTTGCGTTTGACCAGACACTTACATCACGTGAGGTTATCAATTCCAAGATGAGAGTATCCCTTGATGTAGCTACCGACCCTTGGGGAATCAAGGTGAACAGAGTCGAGGTTAAGAACATCATTCCTCCGGCAGCTATTCAGGATGCGATGGAGAAGCAGAAGAGAGCAGAGCTTGAGAAGATTGAGGCGGTAACACGTTCTGAAGGTCAGAAGCAGTCAGCCGTACTTGTTGCAGAAGGTAAGAAGCGCTCATTGATTCTTGACGCAGAGGCAGAGAAGGAATCAGCGATTCTCCGTGCTGAAGCTCAGAAGCAGAAGATGATTAGAGAGGCAGAAGGTCAGGCTGAAGCTATAAGAGTTGTCCAGATGGCTAATGCAGAAGGTCTTAAGATGATTAAGGAGGCCGGAGCAGATGAGGCTGTGTTAAGACTTAAGAGCCTTGAGGCATTTGAGAAGGCAGCGGACGGTCAGGCTACCAAGATTATCATTCCGTCAGAGATTCAGGGACTTGCAGGGCTTGCAAAGTCTGTTGTTGAGGTTGCGAAGGAAGCCTAGCTGCAATAGAAAGCATGGTTATAGGAAAGTCCGGTTACAGTGAAGATAAGCTGTAATGAAGCTTAATATAAGCGTAATTTAATCAAAGCTAAGCTTTATTAAATGAGTGCAGAGTAATTATTTTTAAAAACTAAGTTATAAGATATTTAATCAGGTGGCACCATAATTTAAGGTCGCCGGAAAAAGAGGATAAGACATAATGAGTGAACCTATTGAATTCAGATATGATACACAGCTGCTTATTGAGGGGGAGAATCTTGACGAGGATGCCATCAATGAGTACTTTACCGAGAACTTTAAGGGTGACTGTCTTCTTGCAGTTGGCGATGAAGAGCTTATAAAGATACATTATCATACCAATGAGCCATGGAAGGTGCTGGAGTATTGCAGAACCTTGGGTGAGATATATGATATTGTGGTTGAGGACATGGACAGACAGGCAAGAGGTCTTCACGGTTAGGTATATATTTTATGAATTGTAAAAAAGGTATTACGGCATATCAGTTGAAGGTCATCGCCATAGTGGCGATGACCTTTGACCATATAGCATGGATGTGGGTTCCGGTGGTATCTCTGCCGGGACAGTGCATGCATATAATTGGGCGGATTACGGCACCGGTGATGTGTTATCTTCTGGCAGAAGGGTATATTCATACCCATGACATCAGAAAATACACGTTGAGACTGGGTTTATTTGCTGTGGTATCCGCCTTTGCTTTTTATTTGTTTGAGAGAAGGGCAGGAATGGCAGGCGGCGGAATATCACTTGGCATGATGTACACCTTATTTCTGGCACTGCTTGCGATACGGACCTATGACAGTCATATAGGTGGGATAAAAAAGAGCTTGATTATAGCTGCTTTGTTCCTATTATCTCTGTTGGGCGACTGGGCTGGGATTGGACTTATATGGCCGCTCATGCTGTATGTGTACAGGGAAGATAAAAAGGCACAGCTTAAGCTTCTGATGTATACATCAACATTATTTGCAGCCTTGCTTGCGCTTGATGGTGCCATTTCCAAGCCGGAATGCCCATATATATCGCTGTTTCAGTTCGGAATGCTGTCCGCAATTCCTCTTATTGGTGCATATAACGGAGCTCTTGGTGGAAAAAGAGGAGGGAAATGGTTCTTTTATGTGTATTATCCTGCACATTTACTGTTGATTTGTCTGGTTGATTATCTGTTATAAAGATGCCGGGGTCAGGACATGTTAATGTGATGTATGAGAGTATAACATATTATATTTATGCATAGCAATTCCATTACACGGAACAGAATGTTCTTAGTAAAATATTTATGCTGATATTTAAAAACTGCGATATGCATAAATATACATAAAACATAAAATAAATGTATTATTATGCATTGACAGATAAATGAATAAGGTGTATTCTGTAGAGCAGAAAGCTAACATAAGGAGGCCGCCATGAATTTAAAAGGACGCGATTTTTTGACACTCAAGGATTTTTCTAAGGAAGAGATTATGTATCTTATTGATCTTGCAGCAGAGCTTAAGGACAAGAAAAAGAAGGGCATACCTGTAGATCATCATAGGGGAAAGAATGTTGCCCTTATATTTGAAAAGACCAGCACAAGAACCCGCTGCTCCTTTGAGGTGGCGGCACATGACCTTGGCATGGGTACAACCTATCTTGATCCGTCAGGCTCACAGATTGGCAGGAAGGAGAGCATTGCCGATACGGCGAGAGTTCTAAGCCGAATGTACGATGGAATTGAATACCGCGGATTCGGGCAGAATATTGTGGAGGAGCTTGCAAAGTATTCGGACGTGCCTGTATGGAACGGACTTACCAACGAGTATCATCCTACACAGATGCTTGCGGACATGCTTACAATCAGGGAGCACTTTGGAAAGCTTGAGGGTATCAACTTTACATATATGGGAGATGCCCGCTACAATATGGGAAATTCACTTATGATTGCATGCGCTAAGCTGGGTCTTAACTTCACCGCATGCACCAATAAGAAGTATTTTCCTGATGAGGAGCTTGTTGAATTGTGTAAGGGATATGCAGCACAATCAGGAGCGGCAATAACACTCACAGAGGATGTTGATGCCGGAACTAAGGGTGCAGATGTTATCTATACAGATGTATGGGTATCAATGGGGGAGCCTGCTGAGGTGTGGGAGGAGCGTATACATGACCTTCTTCCGTATCAGGTTAATAAAAAGGCAATGGACAATGCCGGCCCACAGGCAGTATTTATGCACTGCTTACCTGCATTCCATGATTTGAAAACTACAGTCGGGGCACAGATACATGATAAATTCGGACTTGAAGAGCTGGAGGTTACCGATGAGGTATTCGAGTCCGCACAGTCGATTGTGTTTGACGAGGCGGAGAACCGCATGCATACTATAAAGGCTGTGATGGATGCAACGGTATAATTGGTTGGTCTGCTGCAGGCATATACGGATGGCACTGTGCACCGGAAAAGGCAATAATAATCGGGCTATTTTATTTTAAGCAGTATGCAGACAGTTGCAAAAGCTTGAATTAAGGGAAAGCGTGAATTAAAGGAACACTTGAATTATGACACCGCGAATGGTATTATGTAAAATATCGCTTGCGGTGTTATATTTTGTTTATGAGGTATAGTGATTATAGTGGAGGTTATATGGCTTCAAAAAGAGAGAGAGCGTTTCGCAAGGTCAGGGTAGTAATAGATGTAGTGAATATTATACTCAGCATTGCTGTCGTGGGGATTACGGTCTATACTTTTATGGATGTGCATAACAGGATGCATATTTTTCCAGGGATTTTTTATCTGGGAGCGCTGATAAATGCCATAACAGGCGTAAAGCATGTGATTTCGGATAAACAGTGGCAGGGTATAGCGGTATTTATTTTTACATTTGTGCTTATAGCGGCAGGGCTGTTCTGTGGAAGAATAGTGTCGGCGAATGTGTAAAAGCGTTGATGCTTAGTGGATATGTAAGAATTATTGCTGATAATTTGTGTATAAAGGTTGTAGTTGGAGGAATATAGTACGGATATGAAGGATAAAATATTGCAGGTGCTCAGGGAGGCTGATGATTTTATTTCAGGGCAGGAGATATGTAACAGGTTTTCTGTTTCGAGAACTGCCGTGTGGAAGGCGATAAAGCAGCTTCGCGATGAAGGATACAGTATAGAAGCAGTTAACAATAAGGGATACCGGCTGGAGGAGACACCTGATGTTATTTCAGCTCAGGAGCTTGGGAGTCTGCTTCATACACAATGGTTTGGAAAAGAGATTCTATATTTTGATTCCATTGATTCTACGAACAATGAATTGAAAAGGCAGGCGGAAAAAGGTGTGAAGCATGGACTGCTTGCGGTTGCGGAGGAACAGACAGCAGGCAGGGGACGAAGAGGGCATGCGTGGGTATCGCCGCCCGGAACAGGTATATGGTTCTCGTTTTTATTAAAACCGGAAATATCACCGGATAAGGCTTCAATGCTCACGATTGTGGCAGCCATGGCTGTATCGGGCGCCATAAGGGAGGTCACAGGGCTGGATGCGCAGATTAAGTGGCCGAATGATATAGTTGTCAACAAAAAAAAGGTGTGTGGCATGCTTACAGAGCTGTCAGCGGAGCTTTCATGTATCAATTATGTAGTTATCGGGATCGGTATAAATGCTAATATGAAGGAATTTCCGGATGAGATAAAGGATATTGCAAGCTCTCTTTATATCGAATCAGGTAAACAGGTGAAGAGGGCATACGTCATAGAGGCAGTAGGGAGATATTTTGAAAAATACTACGAGGCTTTTATCAAGGCAGGGGATTTGTCGACAATAGCAGATGAATACAATACCATGCTTGCCAATGCCAGAAAGCAGGTTAGGATAATCGGCAATGATAAGGAAGAGATATATACTGCGGTAGGCATCAATCCTGAGGGCGGGCTTGTGGTTAAGGATGATGACGGAAATCTAAAGGAAATCCGCTCAGGTGAGGTGTCTGTGCGCGGATTATATGGGTACGTCTGAATATAATTGTATAAAATAAGATATGGCAGAAGGGAAGGATTGTATGTACTACGAAGATAATGTGGTATTGTGCGTTTCAAATGCGTATGAGAAGAAATTTTATATGAACCCGGATTTCAATGGACTTCCGGACCATATTAAGAAGGAGCTCAAGATTATGTGCGTTCTGTTTACGGAGGATGTAGGGGGAATCATGATGCTTGAGTATGATGAGAACGGAACACTCCAGATTAAGACGGAGGCTGCGGAGGAGGATATCCTTTATGATGAGATTGGTGCAGCACTTAAAATAAAGCAGATAAGAAATGAGAAGGCAGACCTTTTACAGGCATTGGAACTCTATTTTAAGGTGTTTTTTCTTGATGAGGATGTGTAAAACAGTATTTGACGTGTGCAGGCACGGTATTATGTGCGCAGATATATGGTGCCGGGTGTGAAATTTTAAGATTTCTGATTTTGCAGTTACATGAAAATTATGGGCAGTAATAAGCCGGGGAATGGGGAAAGATATGTTATTAGCTATAGATATAGGAAATACTAATTTTACCGTAGGCGTATTCAAGGAGAGGGAGCTTCTGGCAACATTCAGAATAACCACGAAGCTGCAGCGTACATCGGATGAGTATGGAATTGTCTTTATTGAACTTATAAGGACAAGAGGACTTAGTCCGGCAGATATAGAGGATGTCATAATAAGTTCGGTAGTTCCGAATGTCATGCATTCTGTTGTCAATGCGATGAAAAAATATTTTAACAGACAGCCGATACTTGTCGGACCGGGAATAAAGACGGGAATCCGTCTGTCATGTGATAATCCGAGGGAGATTGGACCGGACAGAATTGTTGATGCGGTGGGGGCTTATGAGCTGTACGGAGGACCTGTTATAGCAATGGATTTCGGCACGGCTACAACCTATGACCTCATACTTGATGAGGGAGTATTTACGGCGGGAATCACCTCACCGGGACTTGGCACAAGTGCGCGCTCATTATGGAGCGATGCCGCCAAGCTGCCGGAGATTGAGATTGCCAAGCCTAAGAGTATTCTTGCAAAGAACACTGTGACGAGCATGCAGGCAGGACTTGTATACGGCTATATAGGACAGACCGAATATATAATAAAGAAGATTAAAGAGGAAGCCGGTATTGAGAACATCAGAACCGTTGCGACAGGAGGCTATGGGCGCCTGATAGCGGAGAATACCGACAGCATACAGATATATGACAGTGAGCTTACCTTGAAGGGGCTGCAGCTTATATATGCAAAGAACAGATAAGTGTAAAAAAGTATGCGACAGCAGACTTTTTTAAACAATGTAAAATGAGGAAGACATGAAGATAGGAAATGTGAACATTGAGAATAACCTTGTGCTTGCACCGATGGCAGGAGTTACCGACCTGCCGTTTCGTATTCTCTGCAGGGAGCAGGGCTGCGGACTTCTGTATACGGAGATGGTGAGCGCAAAGGCGGTTCTCTACAATAATAAAAATACTGAGGCTCTTTTAGAGGTGGAGCCTGAGGAAAACCCGATATCGCTGCAACTTTTTGGCTCCGACCCGCAGATTATGGCGGACATGGCAAAGAGACTTGAGGAAAGACCATTTGATATATTTGATATCAATATGGGCTGCCCGGTGCCGAAGATTGTCAATAACGGTGAGGGTTCGGCTCTTATGAAAAATCCACTGCTGGTCGGACAGATTGTTGAGGCTATGGCGAAGGCGGTAAAGAAGCCTGTGACCGTAAAAATAAGAAAGGGCTTTAACGATGACATGATAAACGCTCCGGAGATAGCGCATATTGTCGAAGAATCCGGCGGAGCCGCGGTTGCGGTACACGGAAGGACGCGTGAGCAGTTCTATTCCGGCAAAGCCGACTGGGATATCATAAGGCAGGTTGTGGAGCGCGTGAACATTCCGGTAATAGGGAACGGCGATGTGTGCAGTGCGGAGGATGTGATTGCCATGGAGCAGCAGACCGGCTGTGAGGCTGTGATGATTGGGCGCGGTGCGCGGGGAAATCCATGGATTTTTTCACGCATAAATGAGTACCGCCGCACAGGTGTACTTCCACCGAAGCCGGATGTGGCTGAGATTAAGAGAATGATTAAAAAGCATGCACAGCTGCAGCTCAGGTACAAGGGAGAGTACCTTGGAATACGAGAGATGAGAAAGCATGTGGCATGGTACACGACAGGGCTTAAGGATTCGGCAGCACTCAGAAATGAGGTCAACCTCACAGAGAGCATGGATGAGCTTTTTGAGCTTCTCGATAAAAAAATGGTTGATTAAAATATGCTTTTAAAATAAGGCTTCTGGTGTCAAAACATACCAATTTAATATAATGATGTTGGTGTCAAAACATGTGCTGTAAACTTAGCGTGTATAACGTATTATATTTATGCATATCACGACTTTTGGGAGAAGCTTAGATGTTCTTAGAACTCTGCTAAGTCCCCAGCCAAAAGCAGCACGGATGCTGCTTTAGAAGCAATGCATACACGGATGTATGCCAGCTTCGGTGGCGGACACAAGAAACCTTTATCAGAGTTCTTAGAACATCTTGCTTCGGACAACGGAGCTGATATGCATAAATATAATACGTTATACACTCGTACATTAAATTAGCATGTTTTGACCTCAACATCATATAATACGTTATACACGGCTAAGTATATACGGCATGTTCCGGCACTCGAATAAACATTATTGTAATAATATTTGCTAAACGCATAATAATAAGCACACCGGGAAAATTGAATGGTTGACATTTGAGGTTGATTATATTATAATACGGTGCATTGAATGGGGGAATATACCCTAAAATAGCCGCGTTTAGCGGCATTTGTTATATAAAAATGGGAAGGTATAGGTGTTTTATTATGGCAAAGAAAATAGTCATGACATACGAAGGAATGAAAAAGCTTCAGGACGAATTACAGAGCTTAAAGGTAGATAGACGTAAAGATGTAGCGAAGAAGCTTCAGGAAGCCAGAGAGCAGGGAGACTTATCAGAGAACGCAGAGTACGATGCAGCTAAGGATGAGCAGCGTGACATAGAGACAAGAATAGATGAGTTAGAGGCAATTCTCAAAAACGTGGAGGTTGTTGTAAGCGATGATGTCGATATCGATAAGATAAGCATTGGCTGTACAGTAGATCTTCTTGATGTTGAGTTCGACGAGACATTAGAGTACAAGATTGTAGGCTCGACAGAGGCAAGCAGCCTCAGCGGCTATATTTCCAACGAGTCACCTCTTGGAAAGGCACTTATCGGTTCTAAGGTTGGACAGACAATCACTGTTGCAGCACCTGCAGGAGATGTAGCTTACAAGATTTTATCAATCAGAAGAACAGAGAACAATTAAACAAAGCATATTTCTGCAAGGAGGAAATAAGGTGGCAGAACAGAAGAATCCACAGGCACAGGAGAATGTCTCCAGCCAGAATATCAATGAGTTAATAAGAGTAAGAAGGGAGAAGCTTGCTGCGTTGCAGGAAGCCGGAAAGGACCCTTTTACAATCACTAAGTATAATCAGACACATCACACAGATGAGGTTAAGAGTCTTTACAATGACCATGAGGCTAAGCTTCTTGCAGGAAGGGTAAGACCTTCAACAGAGGGACTTGACGAGCAGCAGGCTAAGGATGTCATCAACGAGGACTACAACGAGAGACGAGCAATCATGGACGCGGACCCTATCGAGGTGTCCATCGCCGGACGTATGATGTTCAAGCGTGTTATGGGTAAGGCTTCATTTTGTAACATTGCCGATTTAAAGGGAAATATCCAGGTATATGTTGCAAAGGACGCAGTCGGAGAGGAAGCATACGCAGATTTCAAGAAGTCCGATATAGGCGATATCTACGGTGTTAAGGGATATGTTTTCAGAACAAAGACAGATGAGATTTCCATACATGCAGAGGAAATCACACTTCTGTCCAAGTCACTTCAGGTGCTTCCGGAGAAGTTCCACGGAATCACCGACACAGATACAAGATACCGCCAGAGATACGTTGACCTCATAATGAACCCTGATGTTAAGGATACATTTGTAAAGCGCTCAAAGGTCATCAGCACAGTCCGCCGTTATCTTGACGCACAGGGCTTCATGGAGGTTGAGACACCTATGCTTGTCTCCAACGCAGGTGGTGCCGCAGCAAGACCGTTTGAGACACATTTTAATGCACTTGACGAGGACTTAAAGCTTCGTATTTCACTTGAGTTATACTTAAAGAGACTTATTGTCGGCGGAATGGAGCGCGTTTACGAGATTGGACGTGTATTCCGTAACGAGGGACTTGATACAAGACATAACCCTGAGTTCACACTCATGGAGTTATATCAGGCATACACAGATTACCACGGCATGATGGATCTCACAGAGAATCTCTACCGCTATGTGGCTAAGGAGGTTACAGGTTCAGAGCTTCTTACCTACGGTGAGAATGTGATGGATTTATCCAAGCCTTTTGAGAGAATAACAATGGTTGACGCCGTAAAGAAGTATTCAGGCGTTGACTTTAACGAGATTCACACTCTTGATGAGGCCAGGGCGGCTGCCAGTGAAAAGAATGTGGCATTCGAGGAGCGCCACAAGAAGGGCGATATTCTCAACCTCTTCTTCGAGGAATTTGTTGAGGAGCACTTGATTCAGCCTACCTTCGTTATGGATCACCCGATTGAGATATCACCTCTCACCAAGAAGAAGCCGGAAAATCCGGAGTACGTTGAGCGTTTCGAGTTCTTTATGAACGGCTGGGAGATGGCTAATGCCTACTCAGAGCTCAATGACCCTATCGACCAGAGAGCACGCTTTGCAGCCCAGGAGGAGCTCTTCGCCGCAGGAGATGACGAGGCTAACCACACAGATGAGGACTTCTTAAATGCCCTCAGCATCGGTATGCCACCTACGGGCGGAATCGGCTTCGGTATCGACAGAATGGTAATGATGATGACCAACAGCCCTGCTATAAGGGATGTTCTATTGTTCCCGACAATGAAGTCACTGGACGCTGACAAGAAAGCTTCCAAGACTTCCGAAGCAGCTCCTGCGGTTGCAGAGAAGGTTGATTTCTCCAACGTAAAAATCGAGCCAATCTTTGAAGAAATGGTTGATTTCGATACATTTGCAAAATCTGATTTCCGTGCAGTTAAGATTTTAGCTTGTGAAGCAGTACCGAAGTCAAAGAAGCTTCTGAAGTTTACATTAGATGACGGTGAACGCAAAGACCGTGTGATTTTAAGCGGTATTCACGAGTATTACGAGCCGGAAGAACTGGTTGGAAAGACAGCAATCGCTATCGTAAATCTGCCACCGAGAAAGATGATGGGAATTGATTCCGAGGGTATGCTGATTTCAGCAGTACACGAGGAAGACGGTCACGAGGGACTGAACCTTCTGATGGTAAATGACAGAATCCCGGCAGGTGCAAAGCTTTATTAAGAAGTACCGTTTTACCCAACAAAACGGGATGTACTTCATTTGTGAAAAAGCTCTGAAAATACACAAATACACCAAATTTACACCAAATGGTGCTTGAAACGGTGCAGAGCCTTAAAAATCGCATAATTTTCAAAATATATGGGCAGTTCCATTGTGGAATTGCCCATTTTAAGGATATACGGAAGTAAAAAATGCTGATAGACTTCAATGAAACAAAAGAAATAACAATTCCAGGTATGAACGGTGGCACAGGCACAATGAGTGCAAGAATGTTTATGGATGAGCAAGGAAAAATAATCCCGACAAAAATTCATCCCGGTGGCTCAATCGGGCTTCATAAGCACGAAACGAGCGATGATATAAATTATGTCCTGTCCGGAACAGGTAAAGCAGTTTGTGACGGTCAAGAGGAAATTCTGAAAGCAGGCACTTGCCATATCTGCAAAAAAGGCTCACAGCATAGCATTGAAAATATCGGAAACGATGATTTAGTATTGCTCACGGTAGTTGTAGAGCGTTAAATCGGTATTTGCAGGAATAAACAATGACAATCATAGAGGTTATTAAAAATAAGAAACAGTTTCTTTCGCTACTGCTTTTAGCAGATGAACAAGAGAATATGATAGACCGCTATCTTGAGAGAGGCACTATGTATGTGCTTAACGATAACGGTGTGAAAGCGGAATGTGTTGTTACGGATGAGTGCAACGGTATTCTTGAGATAAAGAATATTGCGACCGTTCCCGAATATCAAGGGAAAGGCTATGCCAAAGCCTTGATAGATTTTATTGTTAAAGAGTATGCCGACAAATATTCCGTTTTACAGGTCGGAACCGGCGACAGTCCTTTGACAGTTCCATTCTATGAAAAGTGCGGTTTTGTTCGTTCCCATATCATACCTAACTTTTTTACAGATAATTACGACCACCCGATATTTGAATGCGGAGTCAAGTTGGTGGATATGGTGATTTTTCAAAGAAACCTATAAACTAATGCATTCAAGCCCTTTGAGAGAGGAGAAATCTTTTCTTAAAGGGCTTTTTTCATTTATGGACGCTTTCGCAAACTACAAGAAAAAGCCGAAACTTCATATACTCTAATCAAAGAGGAAGGACAGACGAATGAGAACACTTGAAGGAATTCGCTATCTAATCAATTTGGATAGTGCGGAAATACAACAGAACTTTGCCGGAGGAGTTGCACCGCCGGACAAGGTGGAGTCGGAGGTGGACACAACTTGAGTATTTATATGTCTAGAGCCGAGTTGGAAGAAATCAGCGAAGGCTTGATAACAGCTTATGCTAATAAGTTTAGCAATCGAGTGATTCAATCCATCGACATAGAACATTTCATTACAGAATTTCTTATGTTACGAATTGAATACGCTTCTTTCGCAGAAGATGATGCAGGCAGGATTGGCTTTCTGGCAGATGGAGCAACACCACTGCTGGTACATCAGGACGGAAAAATTATTCCCTTTGTTTTCCCGAAAGATACCATCGTACTTGATAAATTTCTTCTTGCCGAAAAGGAGCAGGGACGTCGCAGGTTTACAATGGCACACGAAGCGTCACATCATATCTTGAGTAAGATGTATGCAATGCCGAGTGAAGGACGCTTTCATGCAGAGTATGACAGTGAGCGTAGTTATTCCAAAGAGGAACTGGCTCAGATGTTTGCGTCTGTTGAGTGGCAGGCAGATACAATGGGAGCTTCGCTTCTTATGCCGAGAAGAATTATTGAAAATGCCTTGGCGAAATATAATCAGTCAAATCCGATAAAAGTTTATGGCGATAATACCATTACTTCAAAGGATAAAGCAGTTATCCGCAGAATGGCAGCTTATATCGGAGTATCTTATACAGCCTTGGTTACACCGTGGAGGGCAATTCCGGCGATAGCTGCCGAATAAATCAGTATTCCGTAGGGCATTACGAAATTCTTGGGTACGGTGTGCCTGCTTATTAAAAGCAAAAGCCGCTTGCAGTAATGCAGGCGGCTCATTACATATGTTTTTATGCCATCTTAATCGCATACTCGTTGTCCTTTTTCCCGTTTTAATTTCTCCCGTGCTATTGTATCAGTGTAAGGAGGAATTAGGTATGGCAGCGATATGGAAATCAATTCATAACTTTGAAGATAAATTTGATCGAAATGCAGAGCGTTTTGCATTTCATCATCCGTATCTGGCGTTTTTAGCTATGTTTATCGGAATGCCGCTTTTTATTCTAATAGCTGTTGCTGTTTCAACAACACTTATTGCAATACCGATAGCGTGGATTTTCAGATGGCTGTAATTATCTTTATAAAATTTTAACTTCGGGCGTATCTTAATAATCCCGTTTTAATGCGGAAGGTAGTAAAATTCAAACAGCACAAGGAGGTAAAATTATGACGATTGTTGTATGTGCGATTGGTCTGTGCGCTACGGCACTACTGATTTATTATGTTTATGTTTTAATGAAAGGAGATTCCAAGTGATGAGTACAGTGATTCAATACATATTGTACCTTGCCGTTCTTGTTGTCCTTGCGATTCCGCTGGGGGCATATATCAAAAAAGTAATGAACGGCGAAAAAACCTTTTTATCAAAAATCCTTACACCCTGCGAAAATGCAGTATATAAGGTAATGAAAGTCAACAAAGAGGAACAAATGAACTGGAAAAAGTATGCGGCTTCCGTTCTTATTTTTTCCGGTATCGGGCTTGTGTTCCTGTTTTTGCTTCAGCTTTTGCAAGGCGTTCTGCCCGGAAACCCGCAGGGGTTGTCGGGAGTTAAATGGGATTTATCTTTTAATACCGCTGTCAGTTTTATAACGAATACAAACTGGCAGGCGTATAGCGGTGAATCCACATTAAGCTATTTGACACAGGCACTTGGACTTACCGTACAGAACTTTGTTTCAGCGGCAACAGGTATTGCTGTGCTATTCGCCCTGATACGGGGATTTATAAAAGTCAAAGCAGATGGATTAGGCAGCTTTTGGGTAGATATGACGAGAATAGTAATTCATATCCTTATTCCGCTTAATTTAGTGATTTCTTTGCTGTTGGTCGGCGGCGGTGTGGTTCAAAACCTGAAAGGTGCTGAAACGGTATCTCTTGTTGAACCAATTGCGGTAAGTGCCGATGGCACAATCCTTGAAAATGCAGAAATCAACCTTGAAACAGAAACTGTTACCATAGACGGACAGGTGATCGAGGACGCAGAAATTGTAACGGAACAGTTTGTCCCGATGGGGCCCGCAGCAAGCCAGATTGCCATCAAGCAGTCCGGCACCAACGGAGGCGGATTTAACGGCGTTAATTCAGCACATCCGCTCGAAAACCCCAATGCGTTTACAAACATTATTGAGATGATTTTGCTGCTTTTGATACCTGCTGCACTCTGCTTTACCTTTGGAAGCGCAGTAAAAAACAAAAAACAAGGCGCTGCAATCTTTATGGCGATGTTTATATGCCTTGTGCTGGCACTTGGAACGATTGCCGTCAGCGAACAGCTTGCAACTCCACAGCTTGCTCAGGACGGGAATGTCAACATTTCTATGACCGATCAGGCGGGCGGCAATATGGAGGGCAAGGAAACCCGATTTGGTATCGTTTCGTCCTCTACTTGGGCTGCGTTTACCACAGCGGCTTCCAACGGCTCTGTCAATTCTATGCACGACAGCTATACACCACTCGGTGGTATGGTTACAATGCTTCTGATGCAATTAGGCGAGGTTATTTTCGGCGGCGTTGGCTGTGGTCTTTACGGTATGCTTGCTTTTGCCATTTTAACGGTATTTATAGCCGGACTTATGGTAGGCAGGACGCCGGAGTTTTTAGGTAAGAAAATTGAGCCGTATGAAATGAAATGGTCTGTTCTCGTATGCCTTGCAACGCCGATTGCCATTCTTGTGGGAAGTGGTATAGCGGCTATTGTTCCAAGCGTTACGGATAGTTTGAACAACGGAGGCGCACATGGCTTTTCGGAATTACTCTATACTTATTCTTCCTGCGGAGGCAACAACGGTTCTGCATTTGCAGGGTTTAATGCAAACACCGTATTTTTGAATGTTTCGCTTGGACTTGTCATGCTGTTTGCCCGTTTCCTGCCGATTATCGGAACGCTGGCGATTGCAGGCAGTCTTGCCGGAAAGAAAAAGATTGCAACCACAGCCGGGACGCTTTCTACTACAAATGCGATGTTTGTATTCTTACTGATTTTTATTGTTTTGCTTGTTGGTGCGCTCAGCTTTTTCCCGGCACTGGCACTGGGACCGATAGCAGAATTTTTCCAAAGTATTGTGTAAGGAGGTAGCGCTATGGCACAGTCAGTAAAAAGTGCTTTTGCCGATAAAAAAATGCTCGGCAGAGCAATCAAAGATTCATTTATTAAACTAAGTCCGAAAACACAAGTGCAAAATCCCGTTATGCTCTTGGTGTATATATCTGCAATTTTGACAACCGGATTATGGATTATTTCTCTGTTTGGCTTCAAAGATGTTTCCAGCGGATATACGCTGGCGATTGCGGTGATTTTGTGGTTTACTTGCATATTTGCAAATTTTGCAGAAGCCATTGCCGAAGGCAGAGGTAAAGCACAGGCAGATTCTTTGAGAGCCTCTAAAAAAGATGTAGAGGCGCATAAGATTCCCTCTGCTGACCGAAAAGAGCAGATTACAAATGTATCCTCTGCTACCCTCAAAAAAGGTGATTTTGTTATTGTAAAAGCGGGAGAACAGATTCCCGGTGACGGTGAAGTAATGGAAGGCGCTGCGTCTGTTGATGAAAGTGCGATTACAGGTGAATCTGCCCCTGTAATTCGTGAGGCAGGCGGTGACAGAAGCGCCGTAACTGGAGGAACTACTGTATTATCCGATTGGATTGTAGTGCGAATTACCAGCGAAGCAGGAGAAAGCTTCCTTGATAAAATGATTGCTATGGTTGAGGGTGCGGCAAGAAAAAAGACACCGAATGAAATTGCTTTGCAGATTTTCCTCATTGCGCTTTCCATAATCTTTATCCTTGTTACAATGTCGCTCTATACATACTCCGTATTTTCGGCAAAGCAAGCGGGAATAGAAAACCCCACTTCTATTACAACGCTGGTAGCCTTGCTTGTCTGCCTTGCACCTACCACCATCGGCGCACTGCTTTCAGCAATCGGTATTGCCGGAATGTCAAGGCTAAATCAGGCAAATGTTCTTGCTATGAGCGGCAGAGCGATTGAAGCTGCCGGAGATGTGGATATACTTATGCTCGATAAAACAGGAACAATTACACTTGGCAATCGGCAGGCTCACGCATTTATTCCGGTAGACGGTGCAAGTGAAGAAGAACTCGCTGACGCAGCACAGCTTTCCAGCCTTGCAGACGAAACGCCGGAAGGCAGAAGTGTCGTGATTCTTGCAAAGAATAAATACGGTATAAGAGGTAGAGAGCTTTCAAACAAGGATATGACATTTATCCCTTTTACAGCAAAGACTCGTATGAGCGGTGTTGATTTTGACGGTAATGAAATCCGTAAGGGTGCGGCTGAGACAATGCAGATATATGTCACCCATGCAGGCGGTGTTTATTCTGAGGAGTGCGACCGTATCGTGCAGGATATAGCAAAGCAAGGCGGAACACCTCTTGTTGTTGCTAAAAATCATAAAATACTTGGAGTAATCCATTTGAAGGATATTATTAAGCAAGGTGTTCAAGAGAAATTTGCCGATCTTCGTAAAATGGGTATCAAAACCATTATGATTACAGGTGATAATCCGATGACCGCCGCTGCTATTGCCGCCGAAGCCGGTGTAGATGACTTCCTTGCAGAAGCAACCCCGGAGGGTAAGCTTCAAATGATTCGTGACTTTCAATCGAAAGGTCATTTGGTGGCAATGACGGGAGACGGAACAAACGATGCACCGGCTCTTGCACAGGCTGATGTGGCGGTTGCGATGAATACCGGAACACAAGCGGCAAAGGAAGCCGGAAATATGGTGGATTTGGATTCGTCTCCTACAAAGTTGATTGACATTGTTCGTATCGGAAAACAGCTTTTAATGACAAGAGGAAGTTTAACTACTTTCTCCATAGCGAACGATGTAGCAAAATATTTTGCCATTATACCTGCGCTGTTTATGGGACTGTATCCGGGACTTTCTGCGCTCAATATTATGGGACTGCATTCCCCGCAGAGCGCTGTGCTTTCAGCGATTATTTATAATGCACTGATTATCATTGCGCTGATTCCATTGGCGTTAAAGGGCGTAAAATACCGTGAGGTTCCGGCAGGGAAGCTGTTGTCACGCAATCTGCTGATTTATGGCTTGGGCGGACTTGTAGCTCCATTTATCTTTGTAAAACTAATTGATATGCTGCTGGTCGTTTTGGGATTGGCGTAAGGAGGTATAGAGATGAAAACATTGAAAAATATATTGCCGAAAGCAGCCGCTATCTTTCTTATTTTTACATTGCTCTGCGGCGTTGTTTATACAGGCGTTGTAACAGGGATAGCACAGCTCATTTTTCCTGATAAAGCAAACGGTAGCATTATAGAGGTCGATGGAAAAAAGTACGGCTGCGAGCTGCTCGGTCAGCAATATACGGATGACGCTCATATGTGGGGACGCATAATGAACATTGATGTTTCAACCTACAAGGATGAAAATGGGAAAACTTTAATGTATGCTTCGCCATCAAATTTGAGTCCGGCAAGTGAAGAATACAAAGCGTTGGTTGCCGAGCGAGTAGAAAAACTGCGCAAAGCCAATCCCGATATGGACGAAACCACAATTCCTGTTGATCTTGTCACCTGTTCCGGCAGTGGACTTGATCCGCATATTTCCCCTGCTGCTGCCGAGTATCAGGTAGTAAGAATCGCAAAAGCCAACCAAATGACAGAGGATGAAGTGCGGGAGATTATTGATAAATGCACGGATGGCAGATTTTTAGGTGTCTTTGGTGAAAAAACCGTAAATGTTCTAAAAGTTAATTTGATGTTGGACGGTATTTTATAATCTTAAGCCGAAGAAGAAGCAGAGGTGTTTTAGGCACTTCTGTTTCTTCTTTATATAATCTTAATGTGACGGCAGGGTTGCTTATGCGAATTTAACACAAATAAAGATAGAATAAAGGAGGCATAAAAAAGCGATTAAGATAACGAGGATACATAGACTATGCAGAAAAGAAAAAAATCAAAACATTACCATATCACATCCTTTCAGATTATTATTTTGGGATTTCTTTCTGTTATTCTGATCGGAAGCTTGTTGTTAATGCTTCCGATTGCTACCCGCAGCGGCAATGGCGCATCATTTTCCGATGCCTTATTTACTGCAACATCAGCGGTTTGTGTAACAGGATTGATTATACACGATACGGCAACCTATTGGTCTGTGTTCGGACAGAGTATCATTTTGTTGTTGATTCAGATTGGCGGAATGGGAATTGTTACAATTGCTGTTTCGATTGCGGCAGTTTCAGGACGCAAAATAGGGCTGATGCAGCGAAGTACGATGCAAGAGGCAATCGCAGCACCAAATGTTGGTGGTATTGTTCGGAGAACGAAGTTTATCTTAAAAACAGCTATTTCTGTTGAATTGATCGGTGCGGCTGTTTTAGCCCCTGTCTTTTGTAGAGATTTTGGATTTTTCAAAGGAATATGGTATGCACTATTTCACTCTATTTCTGCATTTTGCAATGCGGGATTTGATTTAATAGGTGCAAAAAAGCCTTTTTCCTCATTAACTTCCTATTCAGTACAGCCAGTCGTAAATATTACGATTATGGCGCTGATCATTATCGGGGGCATAGGCTTTCTTACTTGGGAGGACATAAAAAACAATAAATGGCATTTCAAAAAATACCGTATGCAAAGCAAGGTCATTCTTACGGTAACAGGTGCTTTAATACTTCTGCCTGCAATTTATTTTTACTTTTTTGAGTTTTCACAGATGCCATTTGCTGAACGAGTATGGACTTCGCTGTTTCAATCTGTTACTCCGAGGACTGCTGGCTTTAATACGGCGGATTTAACGCTAATGAGTGAGGTTGGGAAAATGCTTATGATTATGCTAATGCTGACGGGCGGTTCTCCCGGTTCTACCGCAGGCGGTATGAAAACAACGACGCTCGCTGTCCTTGTTTCATCCGCATTGTCTGTGTTCCGAAAAAAAGAACACACCCAATTTTTCAAAAGGCGAATCCCTGACAACACGATAAGAAATGCGGCTACAATTTTTTTAATGTATGTTACTTTGTTTCTTGTCGGCGGTATGATAATCAGCGGCATAGAAGAGATTCCGTTAATAACGGCGTTGTTTGAAACAGCCTCTGCAATCGGTACGGTTGGATTGTCGTTGGGAATTACGCCTGAGCTCGGAATCGCCTCTCATATGATTTTAATTTGCCTGATGTTTTTCGGAAGAGTCGGCGGTTTGACCTTGATATTTGCCGCAATCTCCGAAAAAACATCAAACGGCTCAAAATATCCACAGGAGAAAATAACAGTAGGTTAAAGGAGAAAAAACGATGAAATCTGTTTTATTGATAGGACTTGGAAGATTTGGACGCCATATTGCTATGAAGCTGGATGAACTGCATCATCAGGTTATGGCGGTAGATAAAGAAGAACGGCGAGTAGAGGCTGTTCTCCCGTATGTAACAAATGCTCAAATTGGGGACGCAACAAACGAGGACTTCTTATGTTCTCTTGGTGTTCGGAATTTTGATGTGTGTATCGTAGCCATCGGAGATAATTTTCAAAATTCGTTAGAAACTACTTCGTTATTAAAAGAGCTTGGCGCAAAAGTGGTTGTCTCCCGTGCCGCCAGAGATGTTCACGCTAAATTTCTTTTGCGAAACGGCGCTGACGAGGTGGTCTATCCGGAACGCCAGCTTGCCGATTGGACGGCAATTCGCTATACCGCTGACCATATCCTCGATTACATAGAGTTAGACGAAGAACACGCTATTTTTGAAATCTCCGTACCAAATGGATGGGTAGGAAAAACAATCGGTCAATTAGACATACGGAAAAAATATGACATTAACATTATGGCGCTCAAACATAACGGGGTAATGAATTTGAGAATAAGCCCGGATACTTACTTGCCAAAAGATGATACAATGCTTGTTCTCGGAGATATAAAGAGTATTCAAAAATGCTTTCATATTTAATTTGTAAAGGAAACCGGAGATATGAAAGAACTTATTTTAATTTGCATAGTTGCATTTGTGTTTATTTTTGGCTACCTTATTATGAGAAAGGTGGATATGTTTCTTGCTGAAAATAATTTGCAGACAAAGGAACATAGTCCCTCTTCTTCGCTCCGCATTGGATTTGAAGCTTTTGATTTAGTCGATCAGTCGGCAGAATTGTTAGAACACTTTTCGAATAAAGCTCCAAGCTGCGAAATAATACTTTTTTACGGTTCAGCCGAAAAAATCGAAAAAGGACTGAAAAATCAGGAGCTTGATTTTGGTTTTATTTTAGATACTTGCCACGATTTTTCGGATGGAGGCTTTGATTCTCTGCTTGTTTCGGTCAAACAAGGTTCGGTTATTTCCAATTCGGTAGGGCTTTCGGTTGTTCCGCTCGACAAGTCAGAAAAAGACCTGAAGATTGTTTGGATGGCGGATGAAGTAAACCACAAAAAGAAAATGTTTGCAGAGTTGTTACAGAGCTTTTTCAAAGAACAGCTCCATGCTCGGTGACCGCAGATGAAAAAAAGATGAAATTGTGGTATAATCTTTATGCAATCTTAATGTCAGCGCCAAAATGCTTGTCAGAAATTTATTTGTTTTCATTTATAATAATCGTTATACAGGAGGTGAGCGTATGAGTGAATCCAGACTAAATCCGGATGAGCTGTTAAAGGTAGTCCAAGTTGAAGAAGAAAATCAAACCAAAGGGCATTTGAAAATCTTTTTTGGGTATGCAGCGGGTGTAGGCAAAACCTATACGATGCTCAAAGCGGCTCATATAGCAAAAAATCAGGGTGTAGATGTGGTGGCTGGTTATATCGAACCACACGCGCGCCCTAAAACAGTAGCACTTTTGAATGGATTGGAACTTCTTCCTACCAAAGAAGTAGAATACAACGGAATCACGCTGCACGAATTTGATATTGATGCGGCGCTGAAAAGAAAGCCACAGCTTATACTTGTGGACGAGCTTGCCCATACAAATGCACAAGGGTGCCGCCACACAAAGCGCTATCAGGATATAAAGGAGCTTTTGAATGCGGGAATAGATGTTTATACAACCGTTAATGTTCAGCATATTGAAAGTCTCTGCGATGTAGTTGCATCCATTACAGAAGTTTTTGTGCGGGAACGCATTCCGGATTCGCTGTTTGACAATGCGGATCAGGTCGAATTGGTGGATATTGAACCGCAGGAACTAATTGACCGACTTAATGCCGGAAATGTCTATAAGGAAGCACAAGCCAAACAAGCCGTAGAGAATTTTTTTACCGTAGACAACTTGACAGCGCTTCGAGAAATTGCATTGCGCAGATGTGCAGATCGGGTAAATATCCTGACGGAGAACGCTCGGTTGAGAAGTCACGGCAATTATCATACAGACGAGCATATCCTTGTCTGTCTTTCTTCGTCTCCCTCTAATGCGAAAATCATTCGTACCGCCGCAAGAATGGCTACCGCCTTCAAAGGAGCTTTCACAGCGTTGTTTGTGGAAACTCCGGATTTTTCGGTAATGAGTGAGGAAAATGTGAAACGCCTGCGCTCCAATATGCGTCTTGCCGAACAGCTTGGCGCAAAAATTGAGACAGTTTACGGTGAAGATGTTCCTTTTCAGATTGCAGAATTTGCAAGGCTTTCTGGTGTTTCAAAAATTGTGATTGGACGAAGTTCCGGAGTAAAACGGCATTTGTTCAGCAAACCGACTTTGACAGAAAAGCTGATTGCGAGCGCTCCTAATTTGGATATACATATTATTCCCGATACGGTTTCCGATGCGGCTGTTTATCGGTTAAGAAAAGCAAAGAAAAGGAACTACCTTATTTTTTCTGCTGCGGATATATTAAAGTGTATTGCGATTCTACTTGTTTCCAGCTTGATTGGAATAGCCTTTCGTAATTTGGGATTTGCTGAAGCGAATATTATTACCGTTTATGTTCTTGGTGTACTTATTACCTCGGTTATTACAAAGCATCAAATATACAGCCTTATTTCTTCTATTGTCAGTGTTTTGGTTTTTAACTTTTTGTTCACCGATCCCAAATTCACATTGCAGGCGTATGGCCAAGGCTATCCGGTAACTTTTCTTATTATGTTTTTGGCAGCTTTTTTGACAGGCTCCCTTGCTATACGGCTCAAAAATCAGGCAAAGCAGTCGGCAAGAGCGGCGTACCGGACCAAAGTGTTATTTGATACCAATCAGCTATTGCAGCAGTCAAAAGACAAAAATGAAATTATATCTGTAACCTCAAATCAGTTAATAAAACTATTAGGAAAAGATGTTGTTTTCTATTTGGCTGAAAAGGAAAAGCTGGAAGAACCGCATATCTTTTCGGCAACCAATGAAAATTTAGAGGTGTGTACTTCTGATAATGAAAAGGCAGTTGCCGGTTGGGTATTCAAAAATAATAAGCGTGCCGGGGCAACAACCGAAACACTATCCAGCGCAAAATGTCTGTATCTTGCTGTTCGTGTCAACAACACTGTATATGGTGTTGTTGGAATTGTTATGGGAGAGAAACCTCTCGATCCATTTGAAAACAGTATTTTGCTATCCATCCTCGGAGAATGTGCGCTGGCTTTAGAAAATGAAAAGAATGCCCGTGAGAAAGAGGAAGCGGCGGTTCTTGCGAAAAACGAACAGCTTCGGGCAAATCTGCTTCGGGCAATTTCACACGATTTGAGAACACCCCTGACATCTATCTCCGGCAATGCGAGCAATCTTTTGTCTAACGGCGAGTCCTTTGATACGGATACGAAAAAGCAGCTTTATACCGATATTTATGACGATTCAATGTGGCTGATCGGTCTTGTGGAAAACTTGCTTGCCGTTACCCGAATTGAGGAAGGCAGGCTGAACCTGAATATCTCCCAAAACCTGATGGATGATGTGATTACAGAAGCGCTTCATCATATTAACCGCAAAAGCGTGGAACATCATATTTCCGTTGAAAATGAGGACGAACTTCTTCTTGCAAAAATGGACGCTAAACTCATCGTTCAAGTGATTATCAATCTTGTGGACAACGCCATAAAATATACGCCCCAAAATTCTCATATTAAGATCAGGACAGAGAAACACGGAAATATGGCAGTTGTTTCCGTAGCTGATGACGGTGAAGGGATACCGGATGAAATGAAGCCACGAGTGTTTGATATGTTTTACAGCGGTGCAAACAAAATTGCAGACAGCCGCCGCAGCTTAGGACTTGGGTTGTCGCTATGCAAATCTATCATTAGCGCTCACGGTGGAGAAATTAAAGTTTCCGACAATCAGCCGCACGGAACAGTATTTACATTTACATTACCCTTAGGAGAGGTCAAGGTTTATGAATAAATTACTTATATTAGTTGTAGAGGATGATACCTCTGTAAGAAATCTAATTACGACTACATTAAAGGCGCACGACTATCGCTATCTTACAGCGCCAAACGGTCAAACAGCAATTTTGGAGGCTTCGTCTCACAATCCTGATATTGTTTTGCTGGATTTGGGGTTGCCGGATATAGACGGCGTTGAGGTCATAGAAAAAATCCGTACTTGGTCAAATATGCCGATTATCGTTATCAGCGCCCGCAGTGAAGATACCGATAAAATTGACGCTTTGGACGCAGGAGCAGACGATTATTTGACAAAACCGTTTTCGGTGGAGGAATTGCTTGCAAGGCTTCGAGTTACGCAAAGGCGGCTTACGATGCTTCAAAAGGAATCCCCGTCGGAATCCGCTGTTTTTACCAACGGACAACTCCGTGTGGATTTTGCCGCTGGCTGCGCCTATTTGAATGAGGAAGAATTACATTTGACGCCGATTGAATATAAATTGCTTTGTTTGCTTTCAAAAAATGTCGGCAAAGTCTTAACGCATACTTTTATCACGCAAAGCATTTGGGGGAGTAGTTGGGATAACGATATTGCTTCCCTGCGAGTGTTTATGGCTACGCTTCGTAAAAAGCTGGAGAAGGACGCAGATTCTCCGCAATACATCCAAACGCATATCGGTGTCGGATACAGAATGATGAAAGTGGAATGATAGAAGAGGATGTTAAATCAAATTGCGCTGTTATTTTGTATTGTAAAAATGCCTTGCTCGACTGTTTGGCTGCGTAATGATACGATTATGCCAAAAGAGAAGGAGGTTTCATTTTATGAGCCATAGAACAATTATATTTGCTAAAAACTTAATGACATTACGCACATTGCACGAAATGACGCAACAGGAGCTTGCAGACAATCTTCATCAAATCTTTATTTTTTTCTGTTAGGTTATATTTCAGTAAGAAATGAAATATGGAAGGAAGGATAGTAAAGATGGAAATGATGTTGCAGACACAAAATTTGTGTAAATATTTTAGAAAGCAGAAAGCGGTAAATAATGTTTCGTTTAATATCGAAAAGGGACAGGTTTATGGACTGCTTGGACCGAATGGTGCGGGAAAATCTACCACATTGAAAATGTTGACCGGTATGATGAAACCCACTGCAGGAAAGATTTACTTTGATGGAAAACTTTGGGATAGGAAAGATTTATCAA